>ERZ1370068.1734-contig-1166_pt1 | contig 201749 bp, 243 predicted proteins | sample MGYA00561227_ERZ1370068 | MGnify/ENA primary metagenome ERZ1370068 (study PRJEB38410, sample SAMEA6850437) | metagenome | study: Metagenomic assessment of the ecological functions of the soil: analysis of the soil microbiota associated with the...
TACCGCTACACGTCGAGCGGGGGTTCCGCGCCGAGGACAGCGCGGTGACGGTCATGGCCGCGGAGGGGCCGCACCAGTTCTACAACCAGCTCTCGAGCACGGCCGACGGCGTCCTCACCACGCTCTGCGACGATATGCGCATCTCCGGCAATACCACGAGCCAGCCGAATTACGTCGTGGTGATCGCGGGCGAGCACATGCAGGTGATCGCCGCCGACAAGTGGACCAAGGCGGACATCCGGACGTTCGTGTTCGAGCACACCCAGAACAGCATCGCGCACCTCAAGCGCACCGAGCGCATGGCGGGCGCGATCAAGGCGGAGGACGAGACCACGCGGCGGCCGATCGTCGCGGCGCCCGAGGACATCCTCGTGGTCGCGGCGGGCGGGCGCGCCGGCGCCTTCTCCGCGTATATCCCCGGCTGGGCCAGCCGCCGGACCAGCGAGGCCGTGACGAAGCTCATCAACGACAGGAGGGCATGATGGCACGACTGGAGATCCTCGACCCCACGGTCGAGGCGCGCAAGCAGCCGCTCACGTATGTCGCCCGGCCCGACTCGCTCCAGGGCAAGCGGATCGGGCTCGTCGAGAACACGAAGTTCAACTCCGACCGCCTGCTGCTGAAGATCGGCGAGATCCTGAAGCAGGACTATGGCGCCGCTTCGACGCGCATGTGGCGCAAGCACAATGCCGGCGTGCCCGCCCACAAGGAGATCCTCGACGAGGCGAGGGGCACCGTCGACGTCGTCGTCGCCGGCATCGGCGACTGAGGGTCGTGCTCGTCGGGCAGTGTGCTCGACGGAATCGTGTTCGAGAAGGTCGGCATTCCCACGGCCTCGATCGTGACCGACGTGTTCGAGGCGACGGGCCGGGCCATGGCGCAGGCCTGGGGCGTCCCCCAGTTCCGGTTCCTCGCGCTCAAGCATCCCATCGCGAATCTCACCGAGGCCCAGCTCGATCAGCGCGCGCGCGAGATCGCGCCCGCGGTCGCCGCATTGCTCCTGGAGGGCCAGGAGTAAGCTCGCCGGGAGGGGCCGCTCGGCCCCCTCCGCACTCCTGCCTCGATCGTGGCCCCGTCGACCAGCTATGTCCGGCCGTGGTGGTATCGCGGCCGCCATCTCCAGACGCTGTGGGGCCATTGCTTCGGCCGATCGGCCGGCCGCGCTTTCGCCGCGAGCGCGTGGACACTCCCGACGGCGACTTCCTCGACCTCGACTGGTGCGAGCCCGAAGCATCAGGCGCACCGGTCGTCGTCGTCCTCCACGGGCTCGAAGGCTCCTCGCGCTCGCACTACGTGTCGGGCCTCTGCCGGGAGGCCGCGGCGCTCGGCCTGCGGGCGGTGATCCTGAACTTTCGCTCGTGCAGCGGTGAGCCGAATCGCACCGCGCGGCTCTACCACTCGGGGAGACGTCCGACCTCGACGCCGTGCTCGGCCGGCTGATCGCGCGCGAGCCGGCGGTGCGCGTGGGCCTGGTCGGCATCTCCCTCGGCGGCAACGTGCTGCTGAAGTGGCTCGGCGAGCGCGGTACGGGCGCGTACGCGCAGGTGCGGGCGGGGGCGGCCATCTCGACGCCGTTCGACCTGGCCGCGTGCGCGCGCGTCCTCGACGTGGGACTCTGCCGCGCGCTCTACACGCGGAACTTTCTCGGCACGATGAAGCCGAAGGTGCGGGCGAAGGCGCCCCTGCACGGCGGGCGCATCGACCTCGACGCCGTCAGGCGGGCGCGCACGTTCACCGAGTACGACCGCGCCGTCACCGCGCCGATGTTCGGCTTCGCCGACGAGCGCGACTACTGGGCGCGCTCGAGCAGCCGCCCATACTTGCCGGACATCCGGCGCCCGGCGCTCCTGATCAACGCGGTCAACGATCCCTTCGTGCCGGCGGCGGCGCTTCCGGAGGCGGAGATCGCCGACTCGCCCTGGCTCGAGGCGGCCTTCGTGCCCGAGGGCGGCCATGCGGGCTTTCTCGAGGGCCCGTGGGGCCGCCGCTCGTGGGCCGAGCGCCGGGCGCTGGCGTTCTTGCACCGCCATCTCCGTAGCTAGAACTGATCGGAGAAGCCGGCTGCGATGCGTCAGCTGCGTGGCGGCGCCTCGACCGCACGCTCAACGTACAGAAAGTACGCCTCGCGTGCGGCCATCGGGCGCCGCCTCGCAGCTGAACCCTTCTCATCGCTCTAGCCCGAGTTTGGTAGGATGATCGCATGTCGCTGACCGATCGATGTCCGCCATGTCGCTGACCGATCGCTATGGGCTGCCCGTCACCGCGGCCTCGCGCGCCGCCGTCGATGCCTACGATCGCGGCGTGCGCGCGCTCCTCGGCTTTGGCGCGGACACCATCGGCGCCTTCCGGGAGGCGCTCGGTCACGATCCCGACTTCGCCCTCGCGCGGGCGGGCCTCGCGGTGTCCCTGTATCTCGACGAGAAGATTCCCGAGGGCCGAGCGGCAATGGACGCCGCGGCGGTGGCGGCGCCCGCGCTGCCCGAGCGCGAGCGCCGGCACATCGAGGCGCTCGCGCTCTGGGTCGGCGGCCGCGGCAACGAGGCGGCCGACGTCATCAAGGCGATCCTGGCCGAGCATCCGCGCGACGTCGTCCTGCTCCAGCGCCTGTACTTCATCCACTTCTGGCAGGGGCGCTCGGGCGACATGCTGGACTTGACGCGGATCCGTGGTCGACGCCTTCGAAGAGGACTCCTTCGTGCTCGGGCTGCACGCGTTCAGCCTCGAGGAGAACCGGCGCTTCGACGAGGGGCTGGCCCTGGCGGAGCGGGCGATGGCGCTCAATCCGAAGGACGCGTGGGCCGTCCATGCCATGGCCCACGTGCACTACGAGCGCGGGGACAATGCCCGCGGCATCGAGGCCCTGCCCCGCGCATCCATCCCTGCGATCATCTCGGATACTTCAAGAATCACCTGCTCTGGCACCTCGCCCTCATGCACCTGGCCGAGGGGCGCTACGAGCGGGTGGAGCGCCTCTTCCAGGGCGTGTTCGGCGACATCGCGATCACCGCCGGATCCGACCTTCAGGATGCCGTGTCGCTCGCGTGGAAGCTCGACCTCTTCGGCCATCCGGACCCGCGCGCGCTGGCAGCACCTGGGTGCGGCGGCCCGCGGTTGGCTCGACCTGCCGCTCCTGCTCTTCCACGACGCCCACGTGGCGATGGCGCTCGCCGCCGCGGGCGACTGGCCATCGGCCGAGCTGCAGCTCGATCGCCTGCGCCAGCGGGGCAAGAAGACGCGGAACGCCACGCTGCCCGAGGTCCTCGTGCCCCTGATCGAGGGCCTGCACGCCTTCGCCCGCGGCGAGTACCGGGCGGCGGTGGAGCGGCTCGAGCCGATCGATGCGCGCATCGTCGAGGTGGGCGGCAGCCATGCCCAGCGCGAGCTGTTTCACGACACGCTGCTCGCCGCCGCCCTTCGCGCCGAGCTCTACGATCGCGCGCGGCCGCTGCTCGATCGGCGGCTCGGCAAGCGCCCCAATCCCGGCCACTACTGGACGACGGTGCGGCCGGCCCCGTCGTCGGAGAGCACACGCGCATGATCGACTGGGAAACCTGGCCGTGGCGAGTGCCTGATGGCCGCCGCGCGCAAGCCGTCACCGCGGTCCGCGAGGAAAGCGGCGAGCGGGCTCAGCATCCGGCGCGGGACCGCGCGCGACGTGCCGGTCATCCTCGAGCTGATCCGCGGGCTCGCCGAGTACGAGCGCCTGCTCCATCAGGTCGAGGCGACGCCGGCGCTGATCCGCCGTCACGGCTTCGGCCGCCGCCCGTACTTCGAGACGCTGATCTGCCGCCGCGGCACGGAGCCGGTCGGCTTCGCGCTCTACTTCTTCACCTACTCGACGTTTCTGGGCCGCCCGAGCCTCTACCTCGAGGACCTGTTCGTCCGCCCCGAGGAGCGCGGCCGAGGCGGGGGCAAGGCGCTGCTGAGCGCGCTCGCCAAGATCGCCGTGGCGCGCGGCTGCGGCCGCATGGAGTGGGCGGTGCTCGACTGGAACCGCCCCGCCATCCGCTTCTACAAGCGCCTCGGCGCCGGCCTGCGCAAGGAGTGGATCCTCACGCGCATCACCGGTGAGCCGCTGCGCCAGCTCGCCCGGCTAGAGCGATGAGAAGGGCCCATCTGCGGAGGTACGGCGCCCTCAGCCGCCGTGCCACGTAACGCGCGAGACAAGCGGGCTGACGAACTTTCGTCTGCGGGGCCCAGACATGGCCCCGTACTCCCCTACGCGCGGACGCCTCGCGTTGCCTGCCATCGGGCGCCGCCTCGCAGCTGGACCCGTCTCATCGCTCTAGCTGGGTTACTCCGACCCGCTCCTAGCCGACCGTGAAGGCGTGCGGCGGCCCTCTCCAGCCCGCGGTCAGGCGACGGCGGGCGGGATCTTGTCGGCCCAGGGCGCCGCGGCCTCGAAGGCGGCCGCCGCGCGCAGCACCGCCGCTTCCTGGTGCCGGCGCCCGACGATCTGCAGGCCCACGGGCAGCCCGCTCCGCGTGAATCCGCACGGCACCGAGATCGCGGGAAGGCCGGTGAGCGTGATGCCGTAGGTCAAGAACGCCCACTGGATGTAGTTGTCGAGCGTGCTTGCCGTTGATCTCGGTCGGGTACGGCTGCTCGACGGGAAACGGGCGGCACGGACGTCGTCGGCAGGATCAGGAGATCGCGCGTCTCCATGAACGCCCGCACGCGCTGCCACAGGAGGCCGCGGAGCGTCTCGGCGCGCCCGATGGCCTCCGGGGTCAGCGCGAGGCCCTGCTCGATGTTCCACACGAGGCCCTTCTGCATCTCGTTCTTCCAGCGGGGAGATGCTGGGCGTGGCTGGCGACCATCGCGACGCCTCGCGTGCCCAGCACGATGTCGTTGACCTCGCTGAAGTCGGGGCAGCCGGCCTCGAGGCGTGCGCCGAGCGAGCGAAAGACGCGGGTCGCCCCTTCCGCGACGCGCGCGATCTCGTCGTCGACGGGGATGAGGCCGGCGAGGTCCGGCGTCCACGCGATGCGCCAGCCCTTGACCGACGGCGCCTTCACCGCCTGCGTGAGCTCGCGCGTGTCGACCGGCGTAGGACAGCGGGGCGCGGTCGTCGGGCCCGGCCAGCACCGAGAGCATCAGCGCGGTGTCGGTGACCGTGCGCGCCATGGGCCCCGTCACGCTGATCGTGTCCCAGGCGAGCGCTCGCGGATGATGGGGCACGAGGCCGGGGCTCGTGCGGAAGCCGACCACGCCGCAGAAGGCGGCGGGCATGCGGAGCGAGCCGCCCGTGTCCGAGCCCTGGGCGAGCGGTCCCATGCCCGTGGCGAGCGCCACCGCGGCGCCGCCGCTCGAGCCGCCGCAGGTGAGGGCGGGGTTCCACGGGTTCCGCGTCGGCCCGAACACGGCATTGAACGTATTGCCGCCCGCGCCGAACTCGGGCGTATTGGTCTTGCCGACGACGATCGCGCCCGCCTGCTTCAGGCGCTCGACGGTGATCGCGTCCTCCTCGGGCACGTGATCCGCGAAGATCTTCGAGCCCCAGGTGGTGCGGATGCCCTTCGTCGGCGTCAGGTCCTTGATCGACACGGGAATGCCGTGAAGGGGCGGCAGCGCGGTCTTCCGCTTGAGCGCGGCCGTGGCCTTGCGGGCGCCGGCGAGGGCGGACTCCCGCGCGAGCGTCACATACGCGTTGAGCGCCGGATTCACGGCGTCGATCCGCGCGAGGACGGCCTGCATCACCTCGAGCGGCGACGCCTTGCGGGTCTTGTACAGGCGCAGGAGCTCGGAGGCGGGGACGAAGCAGAGATCGGGCGGAGGCTGGCTACCCAAGGATCTTGCGGGGATCGAGCGCGTCGCGGAGGCCGTCGCCGATGTAGTTGATGCTGACGCACGGTGAGGAAGATGGCGGTGCCGGGGAAGATCGCCCAGTGGGGCGCGAAGTCGAGGTTGTCCTTGGCGTCGAAGAGGATGCGTCCCCAGGTCGGGATGTCGGGCGGAAAGCCCAGGCCCAGGAAGGACAGCGACGACTCGGCGATGATCGCGGCGGCGACGTCGATGGTGCCCGCCACGATGACCGGCCCCAGGGCGTTGGGCAGGATGTGGCGGATGACCTGGCGGAAGGGCCGGGCCCCCAGGCTGCGGGCCGCCTCGACGAACTCCTTCTCGCGCAGGGACAGGAACTGGGCCCGGACGAGCCGCGCCACGGGCATCCAGCGCAGGCCGCCGATCACCGCCACGATCAGGATGAAGACGCCCGCCTCCGGGCCCGAAGACCTTCTTCAGCGCGTCGCGGAACAGATACACGATGAGGAGCAGGAGCGGGAGCTGGGGCAGCGACAGGAAGAGATCGGTGAGGCGCATGAGCGTGTGATCCATCCACCCGCCGGCATGGCCGGCGATGGCGCCGACCGCGGTGCCCATGCTGATGGCGATGAGCATGGCGGCCACGCCCACCGCGAGCGAGATGCGCCCGCCGTAGAGCATCCGCGCCAGGAGGTCCTGCCCCAGGTCGTCGGTGCCGAGCGGGTGCGCCCACGAGGGCCCTTCAGCTTGGCCTTGAAGTCGATGTCGTTGATGGGCACCCGGTAGAACAGGGGCCCCACGAGGACGGCGGCCACCATCACGGTGAGGATGCACACGCCGACGATGGCGAGCCGGTGGCGGCGGAAGCGGCGCCACGTCTCCTGCCAGAGCGTCTTCGTCGGTGCGCCGGCGCGCGACGGGAATCGCTCGCCGCGACCGCGCTCGGTGGCGATGCCGTCAGCCGCCATGGCTCACCGGTAGCGAGATGCGCGGGTCGAGCCAACCGTACAGGAGGTCGGCGACCAGGTTGAAGAGGACGACCAGGCACGAGAACACGAACGTGATCGCCATGATCACCGGCGTGTCGTTGGCGAGGATCGAGCTGATGAGGAGCGAGCCGATGCCGGGCACCCGGAAGATCTGCTCGGTGATGACCGCGCCGGTGAAGATGCCGGGGATCTGCAGCGCGATGATGGTCACCACCGGGATCAGCGCGTTCCGCACCACGTGCTTGAGGATGGTGACCCTCTCGGAGAGGCCCTTGGCGCGCGCGGTGTTGATGTAGTCGAGCCGGATCACCTCGAGGACGGCCGAGCGCACGAAGCGGGTCATGGAGGCGCCCTGGAACAGGCCGAGCACGGCCACCGGCATGATGGCCTGCTTGGCCGTGGCCCACATCCACGCGAGGCCGGTTCCCGGAACGTCGGCGCGATAGATGAACGGCAGCCAGTCGAGGTAGATGCTGAAGAAGAGGATGAACAGGAGTCCGGTGAAGAACGTGGGCAGGGAGAAGCCCACGAAGGCGAGCGTGGTCGTGACCTGGTCGAAGAAGGAGTAGGGCCGCATCGCGGAGTAGACGCCGATGGGCAGGGCGACGAGCAGGCCCAGGAGCTGGGCCGAGCCGAGGACGAAGAGCGTGGTCGGCAGCCGCTGGAGGATCAGCGCGACCACGTCGATGCGGCTGACGAAGGAGAATCCCCAGTCGCCGCGCAGCATCGAGGTGAACCAGCGCGCGTAGCGGATGGGGATGGGGTCGTCGAGGCCGAACTGGGCGCGGAGATTGGCGCGCACCTCCGGCGGGACGTTCGGGTTGGTCGCGAGCTCCTCGAAGGGATCGCCCGGCGCCAGTGCCAGGATGACGAACAGGACGAGGCTGATCCCGGCCAGGACGGGGAGGGCGATCAGCAGGCGCCGGATCAGGTACTTGGGCATGCGGGATGGCCGGCGGGCCGGGCGGCGACCCGGCCCGCCGTGCGGCCTTCTACCCCTCGTGATACCAGTTCTGCAGCGCCCAGAACGTCGAGTCCCAGCCGCTCCGCTCGACGCGCAGCCGATTGCTCACCGCGGCCACGTTGTGCCGCGCCGACCACGGGGACCACGACGGCGTTCTGGATGACGAGGTCGTTCATCTTGATGAACAGCGCCGCCCGCTTCACGGGATCCATCTCGCCCTCCGCCGCGCGGAAGAGCTTGTCGTACTCCGTCGTTCTTCCAGCGCGTGATGTTCTTGCCCTGCCACTTGTTGTCCTTCGTCGCGACCTCGCCCGACGTGAACTGCAGCATGAACAGCTCGGGATCGGGCTGGGTCATGGTGGTGGTGTACATCTGGATGTCGGTGTAGAAGTGCGAGTACGTGTCCGGGTTGGCCACGTCGGAGGAGAAGTACACGGACGCCGTCACCGACTTGAGCTCCATCTCGATGCCCGCCTTGGCCGCCGCCTGCTTCACGACCGCCTGCGTCTTCTGGCGCAGGGCATTGATCGAGGTCTGGTAGACCATCTTGAGCTTCACGCCGTCCTTGGCGCGAATGCCGTCCGCGCCCTTCTTCCAGCCGGCCGCCTCCAGGATCTGCGCGGCCTTGTCGGGGTTGAACTCCCACTTGGTGTTCTTCGAGGTGAAGCGGGCGGGGGCGTTCACGAAGTTCGCGGTGGCGACGGCCGGTGCGCCCGTAGATCTGCTCCTGAACGGCGGCGCGGTCCACCAGCAGGGTCAGGGCCTGCCGGACGGCGGGATCGGTCAGGAACGGATGCTTGGTCTTGAGGCTGGAGCGCTCGCCGTCGACCTCTTTCCACGGATCGGTGCTGTTGAGCTGGATGTGCTCGATGTTGCCGCCGGCGACGATGTCGGCCTTGCCCTTGCCGCCCTGCTCCATGCGCTTCAGGATCTCGTCCTCGACCTGCATGTTCCAGGCGTAGTCGACCTCGCCCGTCTGGATGACGGCCCGGGCGGCCGAGACCGCGTCGCCGCCGCCCTTCATCTCGATGGTGTCGAAGTACGGGCGATTGGGCATGTGGTAGGTCGGATTCAGCTCGCCGCGCACCATGTCGCCGGGCTTGAAGTCCACGAACTTGTACGGCCCGGTGCCCACCGGCTTCAGATTGTTGGGCGCCTCGCGGGACTTGCCGCCCTTGAACGCCTCGAAGAGGTGCTTGGGGATGATCATGCCGCGCACGCCGCAGAAGGCGTCCGCCCAGAACGGCGTCGGCCGCTGGAACGACGATCCGGATCGGTGTGGCTGTCGACCTTGTCGACCTTGATGTCCTTGTAGCTGCCGATATTGGTCGAGGCCGTCGCGGGGTCGGCCACGTACTCCCAGTTGAAGACGCACATCGTCGGCGGTGAACGGCTTGCCGTCGTGCCAGGCCACGCCCTTCTTGAGCTTCCAGGTCACCGACTTGCCGTCCTTGGCGATGCCGCCGTTCTGCGCGGTCGGGATCTCGGCGGCGAGGATGGGCGAGAGGTTGCCGTCCGGGATCCCAGGAGGCGAGCGGCTCGTAGAAGATGCGCGAGCCGTCCTGGTCCTTGGTGCCCGTGGCGAAGTGCGGGTTGAGGAGCGTCGCGCCCTGCCACCAGAGGGTCTTGAGCGCCCCGCCGCCCCCGCGCTTGGTCGGCTTGTACGCCACCTTGGGCTGGGCCTGCGCCACGCCGGCCGCGGCCAGCATCTGAGCGGCCATCGGCGCGGTCAGGCCGAGCCCGACCATGGCCTGCACAAAGTGACGGCGGCTCATCCTGCCCGTCTTGACCTCGGCGATCATCGATCGCAGTGCACGCTCTTCCATCGGGAACCTCCTTAGAGAGATGGCTCGCCTCGGGGGCGGAGCTGTCGGATACGCGGCGTCAGGCCGCTCGCCTCGGACTGCGCGTTCGGTCTGCAATGACCAATGGTTGGCCTCTTATAGTCTCGCTCGCGCGGCGTGTCAAGCGCCGCCTGGCCCATGCCTCACGGGGCGAGCCAGTCGGCGAGCTCGATCAGCGTCGGGAACGCCTGGTCCGGCTTGCCGCCGTCGGGTGCGGCCTCGCCCTTGCGATTGATCCACGCCACGGGGATGCCGAGCGCGCGGGCCGGGACGACGTCGTGGAAATAGCTCTGCGCGGCGTGGACCCAGCGCCGGCTGCCGATGAGGCTCCGCGCGGCGAGGAAGTGTCCCGGTGCCGGCTTGTAGGAGCCCACCTGCTCGGCCGTCACGATGATCGGAAAGCTCGCCAGGAAGTGGCGCCGCGTCCACTTCAGCAGCACGTCGTCCACGTTCGACAGGATGCCCAGGTCGTAGCCGGCGCGGGCGAGCTGGATGAGCGCGCGGTTGGTGTCGGGGAATGGCCGCCAGGACGGCAGGCTCTCGGCGAGGAACCCGGCGCGCGCCTGCCGGCAGCGGCCAGCCAAGCCGGGCGGCGATGCGACGGGCGGTCTCCGCCAATACCTCGCGATAGGGTCTGAACGGCTCCGCCTCGACGACCGGCTCGATCTCGGCATAGAGGCCGAGCGCCCGCTCGGCGTCGACGGGCGCGCCCAGGCGCCGCGCCTCCGCGGCGAAGGCCTCGCGGATCCCGCTCTCCCAGTCGATCAGCGTGCCGTAGCAGTCGAACGTCACGACGTCGTGTGGGGGCGGGGTCATCTCACGCCTGCCGGTGCCAGGAGGCGAGATTCCAGAGGTTGGAGCCCCAGGGCGTGATCTCGACGCCGCGGAGCCGATGCGTCACCGCGGTGGCCTCGTTGCGCCAGACGATGGGGATCACGACGCCCTCGCGCACGACCATGTCGTTCATGCGGATGAACAGCGCCGCTCGCTTGACGGGCTCCATCTCCCTCTCCGCTGCCTTCCAGAGCCGGTCGTACTCGTCGCTCTTCCACCGGGTATTGTTGCCGAGCGCCCATTTATTGTCCTTCTGTGCGATCTGCCAGGACGTGAACTGCTCCATGAATCGCTGGGGATCCGGACGGCCCATGAAGATCGCATACATCTGCAGATCGGCGTAGAAGTGCGAGGCGGTGTCGGGATTGGCGGGGTCGGACGAGAAGAAGACGGAGGCCACCACCGACTTGAGCTCCATCTCGATGCCCGCCCGCGCGGCGGCCTGCTTGACGATGGCCTGCGTCTTCTGGCGGGTCGCATTGATCGAGGTCTGGAACAGGAGCTTGAGCCGCTTGCCCTCGCGCGCGCGGACGCCGTCGGCGCCCCGCTTCCATCCAGCATTCTCGAGCGCCTGGTTGGCGCGGTCGACGCTGTGCTCCCAGCGCGCGTTCCCGGACCGGAAGCGCGCCGGCGTATTGAGGAAGTTCGCCGTCGCCTGGCCGGCGCGCCCGTAGATCTGCTCCTGGATCCCCGCACGGTCGACGAGGAGGCCGAGGGCGGCGCGCACGGCGGGATCGAGAGCAGCGGGTGGCTGGTCTTGACGCTCGATCGCTCGCCGTCGACGTCGCGCCACGGATCGGAGAAATTGAGGCGGAGGTGCTCCGGCGAGCTCGACGGACTGATGAGCACGCGGCCCTTGCCGCCCTGCTCGAGCCGCTTCAGGATGTCGTCCTCCACCTGCACGTTCCAGGCGAAGTCGTATTCACCCGTCTGCAGGACGGCCCGCGCCGCGGAGACGGCGTCGCCGCCGCCCTTCATCTCGACGCTGTCGAAGAACGGGCGATTCGACACGTGGTAGCCGGGATGAAGCTCCGCGCGGACGGTGTCGCCCGGCTTGAAGTCGACGAGGCGATACGGACCGGTTCCCACCGGCTTGATATTGGCGGGCGCCTCCCGCGAGCGGCCGCCGCGATAGGCGCCGAAGACGTGCCGGGGATCACGGCGCCGCCCGCGCCACAGAAGGGCTCTGCCCAGAACGGATTCGGCTGCTTGAACACGACCTTCACCGCGTGCTCGCCGAGCTTCTCAACGCGCTCGAGATCGTGATAGATCCCGAGCGTTGTCGCGGCCGTGGCGGGGTCGGCCGCGTATTCCCAGGTGAAGACGACGTCGCCGGCGGTGAGCGGCGTGCCGTCGTGCCAGCTCACGCCCTTCTTGATGGTCCAGGTCACCGCGGTGCCGTCCCGGGAGATGCCGCCGTTCTGCGCGCTCGGGATCTCGGCTGCCAGCACCGGCACGAGCTGGCCCTCCGCGTCGAAGTCGGCGAGGGGCTCGTAGAAGATCCGGAGCCGGTCGCGTCCTTCACGCCGACAGCGAGGTGGGGATTGAGGAGGGTCGGCGCTTGCCAGTACAGGAGCCGGAGCGGGCCGCCTCCGCCGCGCCGCGTCGGCTGGAACGCCGACCCGACGCCCCTGTGCGAGCGCGGGCTTGGAGGGAGGAGGCGGACCGCAAGGGGAACGGTGAGGCCAAGCGTCACCATCGAACGAATGAACCGCCGCCGGCTCAGACGCCCCGCGTTCACCTCACCGATCAGTGTCCTGATCCGATCCTCGTCCATGTCCGTATCTCACGCTCGCTTCGTGGGGGAGGTCTCGGAGGGGCCGTCGAGGCCCCTCCGACGTCTCTGCAGCGCCTTGATCACGGCGTCGGTGGCCTCGCGCGTGGAGGCGGTGCCGTCGATGTCCCGGGGGCGCGCGCGCGGATCGGTGAGGGCCGCGGCCACGGCGGCGTCGATCCGCTCCCCGGCGCGGATCGCGGCGGCGTCGTTGTGCTGCTGGCCGAGCCAGCGGCACATGAGCGCGGCGGACAGGATCGCCGCCATCGGATTGGCGATGCCGCGGCCGGCGATGTCGGGGGCCGTGCCGTGCGAGGGCTGGAAGAGCGCGTAGCGGTCGCCGATGTCCCCGACGGCGCCATGCCGAGCCCGCCCACCGTCGCCGCGCCCAGGTCGGACAGGATGTCGCCGAACATGTTCTCGAGCACGATCACGTCGTAGCGCGCCGGCGCCTGGATCGCGTACATGGTCATCGCGTCCACATAGGCGAAGTCGGTGCGCACGTCGGGAAAGTCGCGCGCGGTCTCCTGGAAGACCTGGCGGAAGAACGCATACGAGCGGAAGACATTGGCCTTGTCCACGCACGTCACGCGGCGCACGCCGTCCGCGGGCGCACCCTGGTCCCGGGCGCGGCACGTCTCGAAGGCCCGCCGCACGATGCGCTCGGTGCCCCGGCGCGTGATGACCAGCGTGTCGACCGCGAGCTCCTCGCCGACCTTCGATCCGCCCCGAGCGAGGCGAAGAGCCCCTCGGTGTTCTCCCGGAAGATGACGTAGTCGATGACCTGTCCGTCCGGGATCTTGAGCGGGCTCGGCACGCCCGGATAGAGCTTGATCGGGCGCATGCCCGCGTAGAGATCCAGCAGCATGCGCAGCGTGACCTGGGGCACCAGCTCGGTGCCGTCCGCGTGGCGGACGTCGGGAAGGCCCGCCGCGCCGAAGAGGATGGCGTCGACGGCGCGGCAGAGGTCCACCGTCTCGCGGGGCAGGTCCTCGCCCGTGCGCCGGTAGAGGGCGGCGCCGACCTCCGCCCGCTCGAACGAAAAGCACAAGTCACCCGCCTGCACGGCCTGGAGCACGCGCACCGCCTCGCCGACGACCTCGGGGCCGATCCCGTCGCCCCCGAGCTCCGCGATGCGGTAGGTCGCCATGGGCTCAGCCGGCCCGATGGGCGCTCAGCATGCGCACCGCGACCTCGAGCGCCTCGACCATGCTCTCGGGATTGGCGATGCCCTTCCACGCGCGGTCGAAGGCGGTGCCGTGGTCCACCGACACGCGGAGGAAGGGCAGCCCCACGGTGACGTTCACGCCCGACAGCCCCGTCCAGGTGCCGCGTGGCCTCGTCGTAGTTGAAGCCGAGCGTCTTGACCGGCACATGCCCCTGGTCGTGGTACATGGCGACGACGATGTCGAACTCGCCGCCCGCGCGCGCGAGAAGAGCGTATCGGCGGGCAGGGGACCGTAGACGTCGAGGCCGTCGCGGCGCGCCGCCTCGACGGCGGGAATGATCTCCGTCTTCTCCTCGTCGCCGAAGAGCCCGTCTTCCCCGGCGTGCGGATTGAGCCCGCACACGGCGATCTTCGGCCGCGCCACGCCGAGAAACGATCATCGTCTGCTGCGCGAGCCGGATGACGCGCCCGACCCGGTCGCGCGTGACCAGGTCGGGGACGCGGCGGAGCGACACGTGCGTGGTGACGTGGATCACGCGGAGCTCCTTGCCCATCAGCAGCATGGCGAAGTCGGTCGTCGCCGAGAGCTTGGCGAGGATCTCCGTGTGCCCGGAGTGTGGGACGCCGGCGGCGGCGAGCGCTTCCTTGTTCACCGGGGCCGTGACGATGCCGTCGATCTCGCCCGACTGGCACAGCCGGACCGCCGCTCTCGATATAGGCATAGGCGGCGCGCCCCGCCTCGGCGCTCACCGCGCCCCGGGGCAGGCCGGCGGCGTCCACATTGGCCAGGTCGAGGCACTCGAGCGTTCCCGCCGCGAACGCGCAGTCGGCGACTCGCTTGACCGCGTGCAGTCGCAGCGGGGACTGGAGGATCGCCAGCGTCGCCGCCATGATCGCGGCGTCGCCGATGACGACGGGCCGGCACGCCGCGGTCACGTCCGGCGCGCGCGAGCGCCTTGGCCGTGATCTCGGGACCGACGCCCGCGGGGTCGCCCATGGTGATGCCGAGCACGGGGATCTGGGGGCCATCAGGCGGTTCCTCGGAGGAGGGTGGTGAAGAGATCGGGCGCGCCAAACCCGCCCGCCTTGCTGAGCCAGGGGAGCGAGCGCGCGGCGCGCGTGACGAGCTCGCCGAGGCCAAGGCCGCTCGCGGGGGCGCCGGTGAGCTCGAGGCGATCGGCGCCGAGCGCGCCCATGAGCGCGTGCGCGGTGTCGCCGCCGCTGACCGCGAGCAGCTCCGGGCGCGCCTGCTCGAGCAGCCGGGCGGCGGTGGCGGCGAGCGCCGCCGCCATGCCCCGCCTGGCCGCAGCAGTGGGCGCGTCGCCGTCGGCCGTCGTGAGGAAGACGGGACGCCCTCGCCGAGCTCGGCGGCGAGGGCGCGCGTGTCGGGCTCGCTTCGCTCGTCGACGGCGGCTCCCGCGACGCCGGCGGCCTCGAGCGCGCGAATCTGGGCGCGCGTCACGGGATGCAGGCTGCCGGCGACGATGAGCCAGGCGCGTCCCCGGGCATCGGCGCGGCAGACCCCGCATGGCCCAGATGTCTGGCGGCGAATTGCGCGAGCCCCGCGGAGCCCGCGAGGATCACGTCCGGCGACGCGATGCCGGCGGCGGCGAGCGCGTCGAGGTCGGCCTCCGTCTCCGCGTCGGCCGCGATGATGCCGCCCGCGGCGCGCCGGAGCGCCGCCCTCAGGGCCGCGCTCCCACCGCGCACACTCTCGAGCGACAGGTGGCGCACGGGCCGCGCGGCGCCGCGGCGCAGGATGTCCGTCACGACCGAGGTGTCGCCGGGATACGCGGGGTCGCGCCCGATCACCGAGGTGTGGGCGGGGAGCCCATCCACGCGAAGCACGCCGCCGGTGACGGTGCGGCCCTGGGCGGGGAAGCTCGAGCACACGAGCGCCGTCGGCCGCCCCGTCACCTCGAGGAGGGCCTCGATCTCCGCGGTGACGGGGCCGCGGAGCGTGGAGTCGATCTTCTTGAAGACGAACCCGGCGCGGATCCGGGCACGGAGGTCACGGGCCACGGCGCGGACGCGCGCCCCCGCCTCGGACGGCGAGAGCGCCCGGCTTTCGGTGTCGACGACGGCGACCGCGCGGGTGGCATCGACGCGCGTCGCGTCCACGAACACGCCGACCCTGCCGCGTCCCGAGAAATGCGCGCCGGCATCGCAAGCTCCGGTCAGGTCGTCGGCGATGAGCGTGATGGTCATGCGCCCTTAGAAGCTAACACAGGGAGGCCCGGATGCGTGAAGGGCGCAGTGTATACTCGTGCCGTGAAATTCCTCCTCGTCGCGCTCTCGCTCTTCGCCGTGGCGGCTCCGACCGCGCTCGGCGTCCGGCGACCCGGCGGCGGCGCTGTCGCTGATGAGCCCGAAGCCGGTCAAGCCCGCCAAGGACTTCCGGGTGAGCGCGCCCGACAATCGCCCGCTCACCCTCGCCGACTTCAAGGGCAAGGTCATCTTCCTGAACTTCTGGGCGACCTGGTGCAAGCCCTGCGAGGAAGAGATGCCGGGGATGGAGCGGCTCTATCAGAAGTACAAGGACAAGGGGCTGGTCGTCCTCGCGATCTCGGAGGATGCCGACGGCGCGGGTGGCCGTCGCCACCTTCGTGAAGAAGCACGGCCTGACGTTCCCGATCGGGCTCGACCCCAAGATGTCGGTGGCGGCGTCGTACGGCGTGTGGGCATTGCCCTCGACGTTCATCATCGACCGGCAGGGCAATCGCGCCCACTTCGCCAATGGCCCGCGCGAGTGGGATGGCCAGGCGGCCCGCGACCTCTTCGAGTCGATGCTCAAGTAGGTGCGCGAGCGATGACGGAGTCCCTCGGCGTGGCCGTGGCGTTCTCGGCGGGGCTGTTCTCGTTCCTCTCGCCGTGCGTCCTGCCGCTGTTCCCGTCGTACCTCTCCTTCATCACCGGGATGTCGGTGGACCGGCTCGCCGGCGACGTCGATTCGGCGACGCGGACCCGCGTGCTGCTCCACTCCATCGCCTTCATCGCCGGCTTCACCGCCGTCTTCGTGAGCCTCGGCGCGTCCTTCAGCGCCGCCGGTCAGCTCCTGCTCGACTACCGCGACTGGATCCGCATCGCGGGCGGCAGCCTCATCGTGATCTTCGGGCTGTACATCGCGGGAGTGCTGCGCATCGGTCTCTTCGGGCGGACCCAGCAGCTGCACATCCAGAGCAAGCCCGCGGGCTTCATCGGCTCGTTCGCCGTCGGCCTCACCTTCGCCATCGGCTGGACGCCGTGCGTCGGACCCATCCTCGGCTCGATCTTGACGCTCGCGAGCAGCGAGACGACCGTCCGGCAGGGCATCACGCTCCTCCTCGCCTACTCCGCCGGCCTCGGCGTCCCCTTCCTTCTCTCCTCGGTCGCCCTCGGCGGCTTCCTCCGCTTCTTCAAGCGCTATCGCCCCTTCATCCCCACGGTGGAGCGCGCGGCCGGAGTCCTCCTCGTCGCCGTCGGCATCCTCGTGATCACCAACTACTACGTCGTCCTCAACACCTGGGCGCTCGGCCTCACTCCCGACTGGCTTCTCAAGCGCTTGTAGCCCGTGCTCCGGTGGTTGGCCGCCGGGACCCCGACGCGAAAACCGGCAGGCGGCTCAAAAGGTCCAGATGCGAGGCGGCGCCCGACGGCAGCCGGCGAGGCGTACTTCCAGACGTTGAGCCGGCTGCCGAGGCGCAGCGACGCAGATGGGCCTCTTCAGCCGCCTGCGTCGAGCGAGCGAGCGACTGCGCCGCTTCCATGAATGTCTCGGAGAGCGTGGGATGCGCGTGGATCGTCGCCGCGAGGTCCTCCGCGAGCGCCGCCGTCTCGACCGCGAGCGCGCCCTCGGCGATCAGCTCTCCCGCGCCCGGGCCGACGACACCGACGCCCAGCACGCGTCCCGACTCGGGATCGACGATCAGCTTGGTCAGTCCGTCCGAGCGGGCGAGGGTGGCCGCGCGCCCGGACGCGGCCCACTGAAAGCGCGCCACCTTCACGGGCCGGTTGGCCTCCTTGGCCTCGCGCTCGGTGAGCCCGCACCATGCCACCTCGGGATCCGTGAACACGACCGCGGGCACCGCCACGTTGTCGAATTCCGACGCCCGGCCCGCGATGACCTCGGCCGCGATCCGGCCCTGCCGCATCGCGCGGTGAGCGAGCATGGGCTCGCCGGTCACGTCGCCGACGGCGTAGATGCGGGGTCCGCGGTGCGGCAGCGCTCGTCGATCCCGATCACGCCGCGCTCGTCGATCTGGACACGGGTGGACTCGAGGCCGAGGCCGGTGCTCTGCGCGCGCCGGCCCACGGCGACGAGGACGCGGTCGAAGCTCCGGGCCCCCTGTCCCTCGATCTGCGCCTCGACTCGGCCCGCGGTCTCGCGGACGGCGGCCACCCTCGACCGCAGATGGACGGCGGTGAAGAGCTTGTCGATGCGCCGCGCGAGCGGCTGGACGAGATCGCGGTCCACGCCGGGCAGGAGCCCGTCGGTCATCTCGACGAGCGTCACGTGGCTGCCCAGGGCCGCGTACACCGTGCCCAGCTCGAGGCCGACATAGCCGCCCCCGATGACGAGGAGCTCGGCGGGCACCTCGGCGAGCTCGAGCGCACCCGTCGAGTCCATCACGCCCGCGGTCCCGCTCCCGAGGCCGGGCAGCACGGCGGGCAGCGAGCCCGTCGCGACGATGGCGTGCTTGAAGATGATCTTCTGCGGCGTGTCGCCTTCGACGCGGAGCGCGCTCGAGCCCTCGAAGACGGCGCGGCCGCCGATCACCTCGACCGCCGCGCCGGAGGGCCACCCGGCCAGCCCGCGCGCGAGCTTGGCGATGACGCGGTCGTCCTTCCAGGCTCGGGCGTCTCGATCGATATTTTCGGCTCGCCGTACTCGACGCCGATCTCCCTCGCGCGCTCCACCTCGTGCATCACGTGGGCGACGTGCAGCAGCGCCTTCGACGGGATGCACCCCTCGAAGAGGCAGGCGCCGCCCAGGCGCTTGCCCGCGTCCACCACGACGGTGTCGAGGCCCAGCTCGGCCGCCCGAAAGGCCGCCGAGTAGCCGCCGGGTCCGCCGCCCACCACCACCACGTCCACCTCGCGCAGGAGATCGCCCATCACCATGGGTGCCGTGCCTCAGAGCTCCAGCAGGAGCTGGTCGGGGTGCTCGAGCAGCCGCACGAGATCCGCGGCCAGGCGGGCGCCATCGGCGCCGTCGGCCACGCGGTGGTCGAAGGTGAGCGTCAGCGGCAGGATGAGCCGCGGGACGATGCTCCCGCCGCGGACCACGGCTTCCTCCGCGCGCGCGCCACGGCGAGGATGGCCACTTCCGGGTAGTTGATGATGGGGATCGCGCCGGTGCCGCCGAGCGCGCCGATATTCGTGATGGTGAACGTGCCCCGCGCAGGTCGTCGAGGGTGCGCCTTGCCCTCGCGCACGCGCTGGGCGAGGGCGGCGAGCTCGCGGGCCACGGTGAGCAGGGGCTTTCTGTCCACGTCGCGGATGACGGGCACGATGAGGCCGCGCTCCGTCGCCACCGCGACGCCGAGGTGGTGGTAGCGCTTGAGGATCAGCTCGCCGGATGCGGCGTCGAGGCTCGCGTTGAACTGCGGGTGCGCGGCGAGGGCGACCGCCGCCGCCTTCAGGAGGAAGCCGGTGAGCGTGAGCGTGACGCCGCGCGCGCGGGCCGCCTCGAGATTGGTCCGGATGAGCGCGTCGAGATCGGTGATGTCGGCGCGGTCGAAGTGGGTCACGTGGGGAATGATGCGATGCCGACAGCGTCATGCGCTCGGCGATCGTGCGGCGCAGATGCGACAGCGGGGTCCGCTCGACGGGACCCCATTGCTCGAATCGGGGCAGCGGTGGCGCGAGCGCGGCGGGGGCGAGCGGCGTTGCCGCCGCGGCGGCGGGCCTGGCGGCGCCGCGCCGGCGCGGCGTGGACGCTCGCGCGGCGGCGGCGCGCACGTCGTCGTCGGTGACGCGGCCGCCCGGCCCGCTCGGCGGCACCGCGCGAAGATCGACGCCCAGCTCGCGCGCCAGCCTGCGGGTGGACGGGGTCGCCGGAACGGGCCCGCTGCGGGACGGAGGGGCAGCAGGCGCGACGGCCGGGGAGTTGCGGCGGCTGGTGGAGCTGCGACGGGCGGTGGCGTTGCGGCGGCTGGCGGCGTGGCGCGGCGGACCCCGGGTCAGGGGCGGTGGCCTCGGTCCCGCTCGCCGCATCGGCGAAGGTCACGAGCACCGCCCCGACCTTCACCGTCTGCCCGGGCTCGACGTGGATCTTGTCGACGCGCCCGCCCATCGGGGAGGGGATCTCGACCTGAGCCTTGTCCGTCTCCACCTCCAGCAGGGGCGCGTCTTCCTGGATCACGTCGCCTTCGCGGACGAGGACGGCGACGATCTCCGCCTCGGTCAACCCTTCGCCCAGGTCGGGCAGGACGAACTGGCGGGTCATGATGCATAGCAGACAACATGGCTAGAACGCGAGGGTCTCGCGGGCCGCGGCCACGACGCGCGGCACGTCGGGCACCGACGCCTTCTCGCGCGCGAAGCCGGGGAAGGGCACGTCGTAGGCCGCCACGCGCCGGATCGGCGCTTCGAGGGACAGGAAGGCGCCCTCCATGATGCTGGCCGCGATCTCGCCGCCGGGACCGAAGCTCCTGGGCGCCTCGTGCACGATCACCGCGCGGCCCGTCTTCGACACGGAGGCGGTCAGGGTGTCCCGATCGAGGGGCGAGATGGTGAGGAGGTCGATGACCTCGGCCTCCACGCCGTCCTCGTCGTGCAGGACCTCCGCGGCCTCCCGGCAGACGCGGAGCATCGCGCCGTAGCCGACGAGGGTGAGATCCCGCCCTCGCGGTCCACGCGGGCGCGCCCGATCGCCAAGAGCTCCGGCTCGTCCGGCACCTCCTCCTTCGCCGCATGGTAGAGCGCCTTGGCCTCGAAGAACACGACGGGATCGGGATCGCGGATCGCGGCGACGAGGAGCGCGCGGGCCGTGCGCGGCCCGGAGGGAATGACCATCTTGAGCCCGGGGATATGCGCGTAGAACTGCTCCTCGCTCTCCGAGTGGTGCTCGAGCGCGCGGACGCCGCCGCCATAGGGCATGCGCATGACCATCTGGCAGTGAAAGCGGCCCTGCGTGCGCTGGCGATAGCGCGCCGTGTGGTTCTCGATCTGGTGGAAGCACTGGAAGGCGAAGCCGGAGAACTGGATCTCGCAGACCGGCTTGAGCCCGTAGATCGCCATGCCCACCGAGGCGCCGATGATGCCCGCCTCCGCGAGGGACTGTCGATGACGCGGGTGCCTCCGAAGACGCGATGGAGGTCCTCGGTGACGCGGAAGACGCCGCCGTCGACCCCGACGTCCTCGCCGATGACGAGCACGTCGGGGTCGCGCTCCATCTCCTGGTGCAGCGCCAGGTTGAGCGCCTTGACCATGGTCAGTTTTGCCATCGGCTGCTCATGCGCTGTCCGCGCATCGGCGGCGGCAGCGGCGGCTCGCCGGTGCCCTCGTTCCTCGTGGTGGCGGCGAGCCGGGCTTCGAGCTCGGCGCGCTCGGCGGCGAGCTCGGCGCGGCAGCTCGGCATAGGCGTGGTCGAACATGCCGAGCGGATCGGCGGCCGCGGTCGCCTCGAAGGCCGTGACGCCGCGCGCGATCTCCTCGTCGATCGCCTGGTCGAGGCCCGGCTCGAGGAGGTTCTTCTTCTCCAGATAGGCGACGAAGCGCGTCAGCGGGTCCTTGCGCTCCCAGGCCTTGACCTCCTCCTCGGACCGGTACTTGGTGGGATCGTCCGCGGTGGTGTGGACGCCGAGGCGATACGTGACGCATTCGACGAGCGTGGGGCCGCCGCCGGCGCGCGCGCGCTCGACGGCCTCGCGGGTCGCCACCTGCACGGCGAGCACGTCGTTGCCGTCCACCTGAATGCCGGGAACCCGTAGGCCAGCGCCTTCTGGGCGATCGTGCGGGAGTGGGTCTGCTTCTTGAGCGGCACGGAGATGGCCCACTGGTTGTTCTGCACCACGAAGATCACGGGCACGTGCCAGACACCCGCGAAGTTCAGCGCCTCGTGGAAGTCGCCCTCGGACGTGGCGCCGTCGCCGCAGTAGGCCATGACGACGGCATCGTCGCCCCTGTACTGGGCGGCGTAGGCGAGCCCGACGGCATGCGGGAGCTGGGTGGCGACGGGGATGCGTGGTCGGCAGATCGCGCTGATCAGGCGCCGGTTGGCCCCCTTCGAGGTAGCCCCGCGAAGAAGAGCAGGATCTTCTCGATCGGCCAGCCCCGCCAGAGCAGGGCGGCCGTCTCCCGGAACGACGGCACCATCCAGTCCGTCGGACGGAGGGTCGAGACGCTGCCGATCTGCGAGGCCTCCTGCCCCTTGATCGGCGCGAAGGTGCCGATGCGGCCCTGCCGCTGCAGCTTCAGCATCCGCTCGTCGAGCCGCCGGCCCAGCAGCATCGCCCGGTACAGCCGCTTGAGATCCTCCGGCGACAGCTCGGGCTCGAGCGCGGTGTCGAGATTGCCGTCGCTGTCCAGAATGGACACGTGCTCGACGGTGAACTGGGGCTCGAGATGAATCCTGGGCATGGGGCACCGCTGCGCATATCTTACTCGCTCGGTCGCCGGCCCCGCTGTTTTCCGTCCGCGTTCTGGTCGGCCGCGCCGAAAGCGGGTATGCTCTCGCCATGCGCGTCCGTGTCCGGGTTCCCGCGACCTCTGCGAACCTCGGGCCGGGGTTCGATGCGCTCGGCCTGGCACTCGCGCTCTACAACGAGGTCACCATCGCGGAGTCCGACTCGCACGCGCTCGTCGTCTCGATCGAAGGCGAGGGGTCGGGCCGACTCGACACCGGCGGCGACAATGTCGTCGCCCGCGGCGCGCGGATGGCCTTCGAGGTCGCGGGCCGTCCGTTCCGCGGGGCCGCCATTCACTGTGTGAACCGGATCCCGCTGAGCCGGGGCCTCGGGTCGAGCGCGGCGGCATGGGTGGGCGGGCTCGCCGCGGCCAATGCGCTCCTCGGCGATCCCATCGACCGCCAGGGGCTCGTGGCCCTCGCGGCCCGCGCGGAGGGACACCCGGACAACGTCGCCGCGGCCGTCCTCGGCGGGCTGACCGTGTCGTGCGCCGACGGCCCCGCCGTGGCGGCGGTGAGCCTGCCCGTGCCGCCCGCGCTCCGCTTCGTGGTGCTCGTCCCGGAGCTCGAGAGCGCCACGCGCGAGGCGCGCGCCGTCCTGCCCAACGAGGTCTCGCGGGCGGACGCCGTCTTCAACGTCCAGCGCGTGAGCCTCCTTCTCGCGGCCATCGCGAGCGGGCGCATCGATTTGCTCTCGACGGCCATGCACGACCGGCTCCACCAGCCGTATCGCCTCCGGCTCTTTCCGTGGATGGACGCGGTGGCGGCGGCGGCCCGGGAGGCCGGAGCCCTCGGCTGCGCGCTGAGTGGCGCGGGTCCCTCGATGCTCGCGGTCGTCCCCGGCGCCGCCGACGCGGTGGCGCGGGCGATGGTGGAGACCCTGGCGGGCGCGGGGCTCGCCGGACGCGCGCTCGAGCTCGAGGTCGATCTCGACGGGGTGGTATGCGCGCACCGGGAGGCCCGAGACTTGACTCATTGTCGGGCACGGCGGTACGATGCACCCGCGTGAAGAAAGGTACAGGCGCCCTTGATCAAGAGTGACGGATGGATCAAGCGGATGGCCCTCGAAAAGAGCATGATCAAGCCTTTCGAGGATCGCCAGGTTCGCAAGGGCACGATCTCGTACGGCCTGTCGTCATACGGCTACGACATCCGCATCGCCGACGAATTCAAGATCTTCACGAACATCAACACGACCATCGTGGATCCCAAGGGCTTCGATCCGCGTTCCTTTGTCGACTACCAGGGCGAGGTCGCGCTGATCCCGCCCAACTCGTTTGCGCTGGGGCGTTCGGTGGAGTACTTCAAGATTCCGAGGAACGTCCTGACGATCTGCGTGGGGAAGTCGACCTACGCGCGGTGCGGCATCATCACGAACGTCACGCCCTTCGAGCCCGAGTGGGAAGGCTACGTGACGCTCGAGATCAGCAATACGACGCCGCTGCCGGCCAAGATCTACGCCAATGAGGGTATCGCTCAGGTGCTGTTCTTCGAGTCGGACGAGCCGTGCCTCGTGTCGTACGCGGATCGACAGGGGAAGTACCAGGGCCAGCAGGGGATCGTGCTGCCCACGGTCTAGGCCCCGGACGCCGGCCCCGTCAGCGGACAGGGGCCAGGAGGTGAACCGCCATGGCGGAGCAAAAGAAGAAAGAAACCAGGCCGACGAAGCCTGCGGACGGCGAGGAAGCCGGCGCGGGTAGTCCCGAGCTGGCCAAGAAGGGCAAGAAGCTGAAGGAAGACCTCGACAACCTCCTGACGAGATCGACGAGATCCTCGAGGAAAACGCCGAGGAATTCGTCAAGAGCTACGTTCAGCGCGGCGGCCAGTAGGGCGCCCGAGCGCGAAAGAGGGGATCTATGCCGATCTACGAGTACGCCTGTCTCGCCTGCGGTGCCCACTTCGAGAAGCTGGTGTATGGCCAGTCGGCGGTTGCGTGCCCCACGTGCGAGAGCGCACGCGTCAGCCGTCAGCTCTCGGTGGTCGGGGTCCGGACCGGAAGCGCGTTTGCCTCGGGCAGCGGCGCCGCACCGGCTTCGGGCGGGGCTGCTGCGGCGGAGGATGCGGCTGCCACTGACGATCGGCAGAGCGCAGCGCACCCGGATGAGATCGAGGGCCCGTGAGGGCCCCTCGTCGTCTATACTCGCGGGCGTGGATCTGAGACAGCTCGAAATCTTCGCGAAGGTCGCCGAGCTGGGATCCTTTTCTCGGGCCGCCGAGGCCCTGTCCCTCACCCAGCCCACGGTCTCCGAGCACATCCGCGCGCTCGAGGACGAACTGGGCTTGCGACTCCTGGACCGGCTCGGCCGCGGAGCTGCGGTCACGCCGGCGGGTCGGCTCTTGCTCTCCCACGCTCACCGCTTGCTCGCGCTGTCCCGCGAAGCTCGCCAGGCGATGGACGGCTTTCTCGGCAAGATGAGCGGCGAGCTCCTGATCGGTGCCAGCACGATTCCGGGGAATACATCCTTCCGCCCTTGATCGGCGGGTTCAAGGCGAAGTTCCCCGACATCTCCATCACCCTCTTGATCGGTGATAGCCAGGCCGCCGTCGACTGGGTGGGGACGGCCGTGCGGAGCTCAGCGTGGTGGGGGCGCGTTTGCCTCACCGCGGCGTGGACTACCACGAGCTGATGGCAGACGACATCGTGGTCGTGGTCCCCGCCGCTCACCCGTGGCACGGGCGCGCGGAGATCACCATCGAGGAGCTTCGGAGCGAGCCCCTCCTGATCCGCGAGCGGGGCTCGGGCACGCGGGCCGCGCTCGAGCGGGCTCTCGCCGATGTGCGCCTGGACCTCGGCGCATTCCGCGTGGTGGGCGAGATGGGCTCGACCCAGGCCATCAAGCAGGCGGTGAGGGCCAATGTGGGGCTGTCCATCGTCTCTCGGCGCGCGGTGAACGAGGAATGCCGGAGCGGCCTGCTTTGGTGTCTGCGCATCGCGAACCTCACGATCGCGCGCTCCTTCTACCTGGCCACCCACAAGGAGCGCAGCCGCTCGCCCTTGGCCGAGGCGTTCCGCGCCTTCGTCGAAGCCGAGGCCACCTGAGGGAGGGGCCCCGACTGCCTCAGTGGGCGGGGCGCTGCAGGAAGGCGATGAGCCGGTCGCGCAGCTCGGGCGGCAGCGTCACCTGCCGGAGGCGTGCGGCGGCGTCGACCGTGCCCTTATACGTCTTGACGAAGGCCACGCAAGGCGGGCACGAGGCGAGATGCCACTCGAGCCTGTCGGCCTCCTCGCGCGGAAGCGCGCCGTCCACGTAGTCGGCGAGCAAGTCCACGCATTCCGAGCACCCCAGATTGTCGGACTTGTCTTCCATGCGTCGTCTCCTTGCGCCGTCTCCTCCCCGGTAAGACCGCCGGCGCATCCAGACCTTAACACATCTGTCACGTCGCAGCGGGCCATACGCGCGCGGCGCCGGCAGCGGCATCGAGCGCAAGGGCGTGCGCGAAGGCGCTGCAAATCCCGCCAACGAGTTGACGCGGCACGCGGCGACCCCTAAGATGATTGCACTTCAAGCCGCGGTCGCGGCCCGAAGGGAAAGGAGCCGCGAATGGTCGAGTCTTCCGAGTCGGCTCAGCCTCAGATGCAGCGAGTGCAGGAGTTCATCGCCGCCTTCCAGTCCCTGCGCTCGGAGGTCCGCAAGGTCATCGTGGGCCATGACGAGGTCATCACCCACGTCCTCATCGGGCTCTTCGCGGGCGGGCACGTCCTGCTCGAGGGCGTCCCCGGCCTTGGCAAGACCTTGCTCATCAAGACGCTCGCCGAGAGCCTCGACCTCACCTTCTCGCGGATCCAGTTCACTCCCGACCTCATGCCGGGCGACATCATCGGCACCAACATGATCGTCGAAGACGCGTCCGGACGGAAGCAATTCCAGTTCCAGCGCGGCCCCGTGTTCGGCAATATCCTGCTCGCCGACGAGGTGAATCGCGCGACGCCGAAGACGCAGTCGGCGCTGCTCGAAGGCATGCAGGAAGGCAGCGTCACCGTCTCGGGACATGCCAATCTGCTGCCGTCGCCCTTCTTCGTGCTCGCCACGCAGAATCCGATCGAGATGGAGGGCACGTATCCCCTGCCGGAAGCGCAGCTCGACCGGTTCATCTTCAAGCTGCGCGTGCAGTATCCGGCGCTCGAAGAGCTGGTCGAGATCATCGAGCGCACCACGCACGTGCGCGAGATCGAGGTCCACCGGGTCATGACGGGGCCGCAGGTGATGCGGTATCGCGATCTCGTGCGCGAGATCCCCATCGCGGCGCACGTGCGGGATCTGGCTGCGCTCATCGTGCTCGCAACCCATCCCCAGTGGGAGCGCGCGCCTGAAATGGCGCGCCGATTCGTCCGCTACGGCGCGAGCCCCCGCGGAGCCCAGGCTCTCGTCCTCGGCGCCAAGGTGCTCGCATTGTCCGAAGGGCGCTTCAACGTCAGCGTCGACGACCTGCGCGCCATTGCCCTGCCCGCGCTTCGCCACCGGCTCATCCTGAACTTCGAGGGCGAGGCGGAGGGCGTGGACGTGGATCGGCTGATCACTCAGCTCATCGACGAGGTGCAGACGATGAGTGGCGCGCAGAAAGAGGTGTTCCTGCGGTAACCGAACGCTGACCGGGAGGCGTCCATGCCCGATCCAATCATTCTCGAGCGGCTCGTCTCGGAAGTCGGAAAGCAGATCCGACTGCGGCGCGCCGAGTTCTACGGTCTCCGCGGGCTGTTCGCGGGGGCGGTCCTGGCCTTGGTGCCGCTCGTGCTCCGCGAGGCTGCTCGGCCCGCCGGGGCTCGCCTTGGCGGGGGCCTTGCTGTGCGCGGGATTTCTCGTCGGAGCCGTCTACGGATTCGCCTTGAAGCTGCCGCCGGGCGACGTGGCGCGCCTGGCCGATCGGGGGTACCAGCTTCAGGATCGCGTCGCGACCTCGCTCGAATGGGGGCGCGCCCGGACCGCACGCCCGTCGTGGACGCGCTCGTCGCCGACACCGCGGCGCGCGTCGACGCCCTCGCCCGGCGGCGGATCATCCCGCGCCTCCTGCCGCGCGAGGCGAAGCTCATCCCGCTCCCGCTTGTCGCCGGGCTCTTGCTGTCCATCGCGCCGCCCATCCCGCTGCCGCAAGGGGGCCTGCCGAACTTCTCCGTGTCGAAGGAGGACGAAGAGGACAAGCCCAAGGAGCGGGCGGGGGATATGCAGAGCACGGACCGGCCCACCGCCGCCAAGCGCGACCCCATCCAGCGCGCGGACCTGCAGGAGCGCAACATGGTGCCGCGCGCGGGCGCAGGCGGTCAGAGCCAGCCCGGGGATCTCTCGGCCGTGTTCAAGGACACGTCGCTCGGGTCGAAGGCGCCCGACTTCAACTCGTTCCTCAAGAAGGGCGACGAGCGCATTCGCATGCTCGAGCAGGTGGACCGCCTGCCCGATCTCCAGCAGGACTATACCCAGCGCCAGACCAAGGTGGTCTTCCAGCGCGCCAAGGCCCTGCGCGGGGGCTCGATCCGAACAAGAAGGTGTCCCCGGAGAAGCTCCGCGAGCTGCTGAACGAGATGGAGCGCCTCGGGCGCAAGGGCGGAGGCAATAACTGGAGCGGGGACGTCTCGGAGGGCATGGAGGCACTCGAGGGCGGCCAGACGGACAAGGCCATGGACGCCATGGAGCGCGCGCTCTCGAAGATGCGCCAGCTCGAGGACCGGGGCCGGGACGGAAAGAGCCTGAAAGGAGGCCGCGAGGGCGACCGTCGTGGCGGGCAGCGCGCCGGCCGTGACCGACCCGGCCAGGGCGGACCCGGCGAGGAGGGCGACTTCCCGGAGGGCGAGGGCCTCATGCCCGGCAAGGGAAAGAGCCCGAACCCCAAAGGGCGATCCGAGTCAGCGCCTCCGCGGGAATCCCTATGACGTGGGCGTGGAGGGCGAGTCGCGGCAGGGCAAGAAGGACGGGCTCGACACCAACATGGTCGGGCGGGGCGCCAATATGCCCTCGCGACTGCAATACCTGGGTGTGCTCGGCCAGTACCGGAAGATGATGGAGGAGTCCATCGCCCGCGAGCAAGTGCCGCGCGACTTCCAGACGCAGGTGAAGGAGTATTTCCAGTCGCTGGACGAGAAATAGCGCGGTGGCGACGACGGTCCGGACCGGGCAGGATCTGCTCTCGCCCGAGTTCTTCGCGCAGCTCGAGCGCCTCGCGCTGATCTCCCGCCGCGTCTTCCGCGGGCGCGTCAAGGGCGAGCGCAAGAGCCCGCGCAAGGGCATGAGCGTCGAGTTCTCCGACTACCGCCCGTACGGAGTCGGCGACGACCTGCGCTACGTCGACTGGAACATCTACGGGCGCCTCGACCGCCTGTACTTGAAGCTGTTCGTGGACGAGGAGGACCTGTGCCTGCACGTCCTGCTCGACGCCTCGGCCTCCATGGGCTTCGGCGAGCCGACCAAGCTCGAGTACGGCGCCAAGCTCGCCCTCGCGCTGGGCTTCGTGGGGCTCGTCAACCTGGAGCGCGTCGGGATCAGCGTCGTGCGAGAGCGCATGGCGGAAGGGTGGAGTCCGGCGCGCGGGCGGAACCAGGTGCTGCCGCTCATGGAGTTCCTCGGCAGGCTCCGTCCCGGCGGCACGACCTCGCTCAATGACGGCCTCGCCCAGTACGCCCTCCGCGCGCGCGAGGCGGGCCTCGCCGTCGTCGTGTCCGATCTGATGGACCCCGCGGGCTACGAGCGCGGCTTGAAGGCGCTCCTCGAGCGCCGCTTCGACGTGCACGTGGTCCACCTGCTCGCCCCCGACGAGATGAACCCGAGCTTCGGTGGCGATCTGCGCCTGGTCGACGCCGAGACGGGCGAGCTCCGCGACCTCACCCTGGACGGGGAGGCCATGCGCGCGTACCGGCAGCGGCTTCGCGACTTCCTCGAGCACGCCGAGCAGTTCTGCCGGGCGAAGGAGATCAGCTACCACCGCGTGGTCACCGACACGCCGGTGGAGGAGTTCGTGCTGCGCCAGCTCAAGGGGCTTCTGCTGTCATGAGCTTTCTGAGTCCGCTCGCCCTCGCCCTGGCTGGGCTCTCCGTCCCGCTGCTCCTCCTGTATTTCCTCAAGGTGCGGCGCCGCGAGATGCCGGTGTCGAGCCTGCTCGCTCTGGGATCCCGCCTTGCGGGACCGCGAGGCCTCGACCTTCTTTCAGCGGCTGCAGCGCGATCCGCTGCTCATCCTCCAGATCCTCGCCCTGCTCGCCTTGACGGCGGCCCTCGCGCGGCCGGCGATCACCGTGACGGGGCACGGCAATAAGCGGGTGGCGATCGTCATGGACAGCTCGGCGTCCATGAAGGCCACGGATGTCGGGCCGTCGCGGTTCGTCCAGGCGCAGCGCGAAGCGCTCGGCCTGCTGGGCCGGCTCGGCGAGGGCGCCGAGGTCATGGTGATCGAGGCCGGCGTCCAGCCGCGCGTCGTCGTGCCCTTCACCCGCAATCACGACCAGGTGTCCTCGGCGATCCGCGGTCTGCAGGGCCACGATCTGCCCAACCGCCTCGGCGAGGGATCCGGACGGCGCGCGCGCTCGTCGGAGCGGATCCTCGGGCCGAGGTCTACGTCTTCACCGACGGCGCCCACCCGGCGGCGGCGCAGGCCCAGGGTGACGACGCGCGGATCCGCTGGGTCGGCGTCGGACGGCGCGGCAGCAATGTCGGCATCACCGGCTTGTCCGTACGGCGGAACTACTTCGGCGCGTTCAACACGCAGGCGTTCATGTCGATCGCCAACTTCTCGCCGGAGGCGCAGACCTTCTCGCTGACGCTCACGCTCGACGGCGAGACGCTGGCCGAGAAGACGCTGACCCTCGAGCCCGCGGTGCGTCGCGCCGTCGTCGTGCCGTTCACCGATCCGGGCGGAGGGATCGTGCGGCTGCGCTTGAACGTGTCCGACGACCTCGACGCCGACAATGTCGCCTATGCGGTGCTGCCGCCTCAGCGCCAGATCGCCGTGCTCCTCGTGAGCCCCGGCAATCTGTTCCTCGAGAAGGCCCTCAAGACCGACCCCCAGGTCAAGCTCGAGGTGAAGAAGCCCGAGGAGTATCACGGCGGCATGGAGGGGCCGACGTCGTCATCGTCGACTCCGCGAGCCCCACGCGCATCGGCAACGGGCGCTTCGTGCTCGTGAACACGGTCCCGCCCGACGTGCCGCTCGAGGTGCTTGGGCGTCTCGAGAACCCGGTCATCATGGACTGGGACCGGACGCACCCCATCATGCGTCAGCTCGACTTCGCGAAGGTCACGATCGAAGACGCCATGCGGGTGCGCCCGCTCGCCGCGGGCAAGACCCTGGTGGAGGCGGTGGGCGGTCCGCTCGTGTACACGCTCGAAGAGCGGGATCGAAAGGCCGTGTTCTTCGGCTTCGACCTGTTCAAGACCGATTTCCCGCTGCGCGTGGCCTTCCCGCTCATGCTGTCGAAGAGCCTCCGGTGGCTGCACCCGGCCGGCCTCGATCAGTCGAGCCTCTCGCTGTCGACGGGCCAGCCCATCCTGCTCCCCGTCGAGCACGGGGTGACCACGGCGACCGTGACGACCCCGTCGGGCCGGCGGGTCAAGGCGCAGGTCACGCGCGGGGTGGCGAGCTTCGCGGACACGGACGAGGCCGGGGTCTACACGGTCAGCACCGCGCGCGGCGAGACGCGGGTGGCCGTCAACCTCATGAGCGCCGAGGAGTCCGACCTGACGCCGCGGCCGCTCCCGACCTTCGTCGAGGGGGCGCGGGCGGAGGCGCCGCCGGTCCCCATCCAGCGGGAGCTGTGGCCGTTCTTCGTCCTGCTCGCCCTGGTCCTGTTCGGCCGTCGAAGGGCTGCTCTACTGGCGCCGCCAGGCGGGTGGCCGGTTCGCGCTGCCCTACGGGCATGGCGATCGCTGGGCGCTCGGTCTGCGATGCGCGCTGATGGCCGTGCTGGTGATCGCGCTGTTCAAGCCGACGATGCCGCGGTGGATCGACCGGCTCAACGTCGTGTTCCTCCTCGACATGTCCGACAGCATCAGCCTGCGCCTCGCGCGAGAACGCGTATCGCTTCGCCGCGCAATCGGTGGCGGCGATGCCCCCGGAGATCAGGTCGGGGTCATCGTGTTCGGGGAGGAGGCGGTGGTGGACCAGCCACTCCGGGCCTCCAACAAGATCGACCGCCCGCAGGCGAAGGTCGGAGGCCGGGGCACGAACCTGGCGCAGGCGCTCCAACTCGCTCTCGCCAGTTCGCCCGCCGGCCAGGCGAATCGCTTCGTGCTCTTGACCGACGGGCGTCAGAACGCCGGCAATGCCCTCGCGGTGGCGCAGGCGGCCAAGGATGCGGGCGCCGACATCTACTACATGCCCGCTCCGCTGACGTTCACGCAGGAGGTCGTCGTCGAGTCGATGGTCCTGCCCCAGGAGGTCAAGTTCGGCGAGCCGTTCCAGGCCAAGGTCGTGGCCTGGAGCCAGGCCGAGACCCAAGGGCGGCTCGCGATGTTCAAGAACGGCGAGTTCCTCGGATCGCAGGTGGTCAAGCTCAATCCCGGCAAGAACGTCTACACGTACCGGCAGTCCCTCGAGCAGAGCGGGATCCACGTCTACCAGGCGGCGATCGAGGTGGAGGGCGACACCATCGAGGAGAACAACCGCGCGGTCGGCACCGTCGTGGTGCGCGGGCGTCCCCAGGTGCTCCTCGCCGAAAAGAGCCGCGACCAGGCCCAGGCCCTCGCTGCCGCCCTGCGCGCCCAGCACGTGGACGTGACGGTGGTCGAGCCGGACAAGATCCCGAAGGACATGGCGGGCCTCGGCAAGTACGACGGGATCGTGCTGTCCAACGTGTCCTCGCTCAAGATGACGAAGAAGCAGATGGAGAATATCCGCGACTACGTCCGCGAGACAGGGGCGGACTCGTGATGCTCGGCGGCGAGGAGAGCTTCGGTCTCGGCGGGTACTACCGCACGCCGATCGAGGAAGCCCTGCCCGTGACCATGGAGGTGAAGCAGAAGCTCGAGATCCCGAGCCTCGCCGTGGTCCTGTCGATCGACCGATCGGGCTCGATGGCGATGACGACGGGCGACGAGAAGGTGACCAAGCTCGACATCGCGAAGGAGGCCGCGCACCTCGTCGTCGACCTGCTGGACGAGCGCAACGAGGTGGGGGTCATGAGCTGGGACACCGAGTTCCTCTGGGACGCGCCGGTCCGCCCGGCCCGCGACAAGCAGGGGATTCATCGGGCCATCTCCACCATCAAGGCGGGCGGCGGCACGGACGGCTATCCGGCCCTCAAGGAGTCGTACCAGGTCCTGTTCGACCGACCCGCTCTGCTCAAGCACGTCATCTTTCTCTCCGACGGCCAGATGACGCGGGGCGACTTCGCCGGCCTGCTCCGGCGCATGGCCAAGGACAAGATCACGGTGTCGACGGTGGCCATCGGGAAGGACGCCGACGTGCCGCTCATGGTGGATATCGCCAAGTGGGGGCGCGGGCGCTTCTACTACACGGAGGATGACGCGACCATCCCGCGCATCTTCACGCTCGAGACCCAGCTCGCGTCCAAGGCGTCGCTCGTCGAGCAGCCCTTCAAGCCCGTCGTGGCGTCGCCGGCGCACGAGGCGATCCAGGACATCGACTGGAAGGAAGCGCCGCCCCTCGGGGGCTACGTGGCGACCACGATCAAGGGCACCGCGGACCTCGTGCTCATGACGCACCAGGAGGATCCGCTGCTGGCGACGTGGCGCTACGGCCTCGGCCGATCGGTGGCCTTCACCTCGGACGCCAAGGCGAAGTGGGGTGTGCTGTGGGTGCGGTGGGGCGCGTTCAACAAGTTCTGGTCGCAGGTGACGCGATGGACGCTGCGCACGGGCACGCGCAGCGACACGGTGGCCACCGTCTCCCGGACGGACGACGTGGGCGAGGTGCTGGTGGACGCCATCGACCCCAAGGGTGAGTTCATCAACTTCCTCGATTCGCAGGTCGGCGTCGTCGCGCCGAACAAGCAGCGGAACGTCGTCGAGCTGGAGCAGATCGGCCCGGGACGGTATCGCGGGCGGTTCCCGGCTGCTCAGGAAGGCGTCTACCTGGTGGGCATGGCCCAGCGGCGAGCGGACCAGATGATCGGCTCCCAGCTCGCGGGGCTGGTGGTACCGTACGGGCAAGAGTTCAGGGACCTCGGCGTGGACGAGGCCTTCTTGCGCGAGCTGTCGGAGATGACGGGCGGAGGAATGCTGTCGGAGCCGAAGCAGGCCTTTCTCCAGAACCGGCGCCGGTCGCGCCTGACCTTCGACCTGTGGCCATGGCTGGTGGGCCTGGTGGCGGTCATGCTCGTTCCCGAGATCGCTCTTCGGCGAGTCGGGGCCGGCATGGTCACACGGATGCTGGGGTGGTTCAAGGGCGGCACGCGTGGCAGTGGAAAGGAGGGCCCGGACATGACAGCCCAACGGCGACCTGAGTTGGCCGTCCTCGCGGCACTCACACTCGCGCTCCTCACCGCGGTGGGTGCGGAGGCGGCGATCAAGACTCGAACGGTCATCGTCCTGCCGTATGCCACCGTGGATCTCGGGCGGGAGGAGCAGTGGATCGGAGAAGGCATTGCCCAGTCGCTGACCATCGGCCTCGTGCAGATGCCGGCGCTGATCCAGATCGATCGCGAGCGCCTCAAGCGGCTGTCCCGGTCCGACGCCTGGGATGATCAGGCCGCGCTCGCGGCGGCCCGCACCCTCGGAGCGGATGTCGCGGTCTACGGCGAGGTGCGGCGCGCGGGGACGGATCTGTCCATCGTGCCGCGCTACGTCGAGGTCAAGGGCGAGCGGAGCGAGCGGGTCGCGCTCGACCCCGTCGCGGTGGCGGACGGGACGCTGATGGAGCGGCTTCGCGGCCTTCCGGTGGCCTATGCCCGCGCGCTGAAGATCACCCTGAGCGACAGCGAGAGCGCCCGCGTGCAGAAATGGGCGAGCCCGACGACCTCGCAGCGCGCCTTCGAGGCCTTCGTGCGAGGGCAAGAGGCGGCGTACCGCGGCGGGCAGGAGGGCAATGAGGTGGCCGTCGAGCTGATCGGCAAGGCGATCGAGATCGATCCGCAGTTCGTGGTCGCCCAGTACACGCTCGGCGCCGTCCACCAGAACCTCGGCAATCGCTGGAAGGCCGCGGCGCAGTTCCGCGCCTCGACCCAGCTCGATGCGGCGTATCCCGAGCCCTACAAGGCGCTCGGTGACCTCTTCCTCACCGCGCCCCGCCGCCTGTTCGACCAGGCCATCGAGGCCTATGCCAAGGCGCTCGAGATCCGGCCGTTTTTCGCCGACGCGCACGTGGGGCTGGGCGACGCCAAGGCCGCCAAGGGCGACGTGGACGGGGCGGTCGTCGCCTATCAGAAGGCGCTGGGATTCAACCCGCTCAATGCCAAGGTTCACGTGAGCCTGGGCAAGCTCTACTACTCGGAGAAGGGCCTGTACTACGAATCGGTGCAGGCCTACAAGAAGGCCATCGAGCTGGACGGCAGCTTCCTCGACGCGCGCATGGGATTGGCGGAGGTCTACGAGGACAAAGGGCTGTATCAAGAGGCGATCGGCGAATACCGCAAGGTGGTCGAGGCGGATGGCAAGAATACCGGCGCGCTCTACAACCTCGCCCTCGTGTACGAGAAGGTGGATGCCAAGGAGTCCATCTCCCTCTGGGAGCGCTATATTGCCCTCGCCGGTCCGCTCCCGTCCGAGAAGGACTGGGTCGACGTGGCCAAGCTGCACCTCAGGAAGCTCCGGAATCAGCAGGAAAAGAGCAACTAGGCCTGAGGTCGCTCAGACCCTGGCCAGGTCATGAGCGACCTCCGCAAGGACCCGACGCGTGGGCGCTGGGTGCTCGTGCGTCCGACCACGTCCGGGCAGCCTCCTACCGGCGAGTGCCCCTTCTGCCCGGGCAATGAGAGCCTGACCCGACCGGAGATCTCCGCCTATCGCAAGGACGGCTCTCCACCCGACACCCCGGGATGGTCTGTCCGGGTGATTCCGGAGATCGACCCCTACTTCGGCGTCGAGCACGAGCTGGTCCGGGAAGGCATCGGGCTCTACGATCGGGTCTCGCCCCGCGGGGCCACCGAGTTGATCGTGGAGAGCCCCGAGCATGGCGACGCACCCGCCACGATGCGCGAGGAGCAGTGGGAGCAGGTGCTCTGGATGTACCGGGAACGGCTGCGCGACTTGAAGGGAGATAGCAATATTCGGGACATCCTGGTTACCCGGCGGCACCGCTCGCCGGGCTCCCGCATCACGCATCCCTACTCGCGCCTCACCGCGATCCCGATCATCTTCGACGACGTCCGCAGGAAGCTCCGGCAGTGCCGTGACTACTACCAGTACAAGCGGCGCTGCATCTACTGCGACATCGTCCGTCAGGACCTGGCCGACGGCGACCGGGTCATTCACGCTACGGAGCACTTCGCGGTCCTCGCTCCCTACGCAGCGCGGTCGGCGTTCGAGACCTGGATCCTGCCGAGGCGGCACGGCTGCTCCTACGAGGACGCCCTGACGGAGGACGTGGTGGTGGACCTGGCCTCTCTCCTGAAAAGCTACTTCGGCACTCTGGCCGGCTCGCTGGGGACCCGCCGTTCGAGATGACCCTCTACACGGCTCCGAATGTGGGGTCAAGATCCTTCCGGGGAATGGTCGACCATCGCGGACGACTACCACTGGCACCTGGAGGTGACGCTCGATCCCTATCGCCGGGCCAGGATCGGTGGCATCTACGTCAGCGAGATGCCCCCGAAGAGGCGGCGAAAACACTCCGGGATGCCTGGCCTCGAGGGGCGTAAGCGTCGAGATTGGCGTCGAAACTGATGTTTCGGTTGACAGGCGGGGACGTGGGTGGCAGACTCCGACTATAAGGGTCGGCGATCGCCAAGGTCGGATATAGCCATTGCCGGCGGGTTGGGACTGAATCAACGGGTGGAACTCAGTCAGCAGGTGGAACTCGGTCAGCGAGGTGGAACTCAGATAGATGCTCAGATTCACCAAGCGGGCGGACTACGGATTGATGGCGATGCACTTCATCTCATCCCATGGCGATGAAGGGGCGGTGAGCGCCAAGCGCATCGCGGAGGAGTTCCACATTCCGCCCGAGCGCCTGGCCAAGATCCTCCAGCGCTTGGCCAAGAAGGGGCTCATCACGAGCCATAACGGTCCCAAGGGCGGCTACGTGCTGACGCGGGAAGCGGGAGATATCACCGTCGGGCAGGTGGTCCGGGCCCTCGAGGGGCCGCTCCGAATCGTGAGCTGCATGTCCGAGAAGGATGACTGCCCGCAGTTCTCGCGCTGCAATCTGCGGGGTCCGGTGCAAAAGATCCAGACGAGCATCAGCATGGTGCTGGATGGCATGACGCTGGCCGAATTGGCGGCCGACCCGGTCATCTCGGTCGGTGCGCCGGCCCTGATGAGCCAGCGTTGATCAGCCGGCGCCGATCAGTAGAGTGACCCGGAGAGGGGAGAATCGATGGCCCTGAAACTGCCGATCTTCATGGACAGTCAGTCGACGACGCCGGTGGACCCTCGGGTCCTCGACGCGATGATTCCGTACTTCACGGAGAAATTCGGGCACCCCGCGAGCCGCAATCACCCCTTCGGCTGGGAAGCGGAAGGGGCGGTGGACCGCGCCCGCGACGAGATCGCCAGGCTGATCGGCGCCCGGGATCCCAAGGAGGTCATCTTCACCTCCGGGGGCACGGAGTCCATCAACCTGGCGCTCAAGGGCGTGGCCGAGATGTACCGTGAGAAGGGCAACCACATCGTCACCACGACGATCGAGCAGCGGGCGAGCATGGATGTCGGCAAGCGGCTCGAGCGGCAGGGCTTCGAGGTCACCTACGTCTCGGTAGGACCGGATGGGCTCGTCGACCCGGCCGAGCTCGAAAAGGCCATCACGCCGAAGACCATCGTGATCTCGGTGATGTTCGCCAATAACGAGATCGGCACCATCCAGCCCATCGCCGAGATCGGCAAGCTCGCCAAGGCCAGGGGCATCGTCTTCCACACCGATGCCACCCAGGCCGCGGGCAAGGTCCCGATCGACGTCGAGGCGATGGGAATCGATCTGCTCTCCGCGACCGCCCACATGATGTACGGTCCGAAGGGCATCGGCGCGCTCTACGTGCGGCGCAAGGGGCCCCGGGTGCGCATCTCGCCGATGATGGACGGCGGCGGGCACGAGCGCGGCATGCGCTCGGGGACGGTACCGGTACCGCTGGCGGTGGGCTTCGGTCAGGCGGCGGCCATCTGCCGCGAGGTCATGCCGGAGGAAAGCAAGCGGCTCGCCGCCTTGCGCGACCAGCTCCAGGAGATGATCGTCGCGAAGGTCGACGAGGCCTACGTCAACGGAAGCGCCGGCCGGCGCCTGCCGCACAACTTGAACATCTCCTTCGCGTACGTGGAAGGGGAGTCGGTGCTGATGGGGCTCAACAAGGACGTCGCCCTGTCGTCGGGCTCTGCGTGCACGTCGGCGACGCTCGAGCCATCCTACGTCATCTCCGCGCTCGGTGTCGACGCCGAGCTGGCCCACTCCTCGATCCGCTTCGGTCTCCACCGGTTCAGCACGGAGGAGGAAGTGGAGTTCGTGGGCGTGCGCACGGTCGAGGTGGTGTTGCGGCTGCGCGAGATGTCGCCGCTCTACGAGCTCGCGAAAGAAGGCGTGGATCTTCGGTCGATCAACTGGAAAGCGGAATAGCGGCGCCCTCGGGGCGCGGAGGCAGGCAACCATGGCATACAGCGACAAGGTGATCGATCATTACAGCAACCCGCGCAATGTCGGGTCCTTCACCAAGGACACGCCGGGTGTGGGCACGGGGTTGGTCGGCGCACCCGAGTGCGGCGACGTCATGAAGCTGCAGATCAAGGTGAACGTCGAGACCGGCGTGATCGAGGACGCCAAGTTCAAGACGTTCGGGTGCGGCAGCGCCATCGCCTCGTCGAGCCTGGCCACGGAGTGGCTCAAGGGCAAGACGGTGGACGACGCGGCCAAGATCAAGAATACGGACATCGTGAACGAGCTCAAGCTGCCCCCGGTGAAGATCCACTGTTCCGTCCTCGCGGAGGACGCCATCAAGGCGGCACTCAGGACTACAAGGAGAAGTGGGTCGGGACGGAAGCGTCCGCGGCGAAAGACGCATCGTAAGAGCGAGCGATCGAGAGCGAGGAGGACGACGAGCATGGCGGTATCGCTGACCGAGAAGGCAACCAAGCAGGTGAAGCAGCTCATTCAGGCCCAAAATCTGGAAAATGTCTATCTCCGGATGGGGGTCAAGGGTGGTGGGTGCTCCGGGATGTCGTACTCGCTCGAGTTCGACAACGAGATCGGCCCCCATGACAAGAAGTTCGAGATCGACGGCGTGCCGGTTGTCTGTGACGCCAAGAGCTATCTCTATCTGAACGGCACGACGCTGGACTACGTGACGGAAGGGCTGACGGGCGGCTTCACGTTCGTCAATCCCAACGCGAAATCGAGCTGTGGCTGTGGCACGTCGTTCTCCGCGTAGGGCTGGACGGTAGCGCAGCGTCGAGCGGCGCGATCTCAACGGGCGAGACACGGAGAACGGGCCCCGGCGGGCCCGTTCTGATTTTATGGAGGATGAGCGACTATTTCGCGGTCTTCGAGCTTCCTCGGAAGCTCCAGCTGGACGAGGAGGGTTGCGGCGGCGCTTCTACGAGCTGTCGCGCCGGCACCACCCGGACTTCCACCAGCTCGCGGGTGAGGACGAGCAGGCGGCGTCCCTCGCCGACTCGGCATTGATCAACCGCGCGTACCGTGCCCTGCGTGACCCGCTCGCCCGCGTCGAGTACCTCGTGGCGCTCGAGGCAGGGCAGGAGAGCCAGTGCACCCGCCAAGCCCGCCGTCCCCCAGAATCTATTGATGGAGATGATGGAGGTCCAGGAGGCACTCGAAGAGGCGAAGGACGCCGGCCTCGACGAGGCCGCGCGCGAGCGGCTGCGCTTGGATCGCGGGCGTCTCCTCGAGCGCCGCGCGGCGACGGAAGCGGCAATCGTGGCGCGCGGCGCCGAGTGGGACGCCGCCGTCGACCAGGGCGCCGACCGCGCGCCGCTGCTCGCGTGGTTCACGGACGCCCTCGCCACGCGGGCGTATCTCCGGACCGTCATCGATGACCTGAGCCAGGCGCTCGGGGAGGACCAGGACGCGCATGTCTCGCATCGTCGGCATTGACCTCGGCACCACCAATAGCCTCGTCGCGTACGTGGACGGGGGATTCCCAAGGTCATCCCCGACGCCGAGGGACGCGCCCTGCTGCCGTCGATCGTGGGGTTCACACCGGCCGGCGTCGTCGTGGGCGAGGCCGCACGGCGCCAGCTCGCGCGCAATGCCGCGCGGACCGTCTACTCGGTGAAGCGCCTCATGGGCCGCGGCTACGAGGACGTTCGTGACGAGCTCGGGCACTTTCCGTTCGAGGTGGTGCCGAGCGCCGAGGTCGTCCGGATCAAGGTCGGGGACCGCGAGGTCACTCCGCCCGAAGTGTCTGCGCACGTGCTGCGCGCCCTGAAGGCCCGCGCCGAGGCGTTCTTCGGCGAGCCCGTGGAGCAGGCCGTGGTCACCGTGCCCGCCTACTTCAACGACGCCCAGCGCCAGGCGACGAAGGACGCCGGGCGCATTGCCGGGCTCGACGTGCTGCGGATCGTCAATGAGCCTACGGCCGCCTCGCTCGCCTATGGGCTCGGACGGCTGTCCCAGGGGACCATCGTGGTCTACGACCTGGGTGGTGGAACCTTCGACGTCTCGATCCTGCGCGTCCACGACGGCATCTTCGAGGTGCTCGCCACCAACGGCAATACGCACCTGGGCGGCGACGACTTCGATCGGATGATGGTCGAATGGCTGCTCGCCGACGTGAAGGCCGCGCACGGCGCGGACCTCGCGGCCGACCCCGAGGCCATGCAGGAGCTCCGCCTGGCCGCCGAGGCCGCCAAATGCCGGCTGTCGTTCGACGAGCGCACGACGCTCACCATTCCGTTCGAGGGATTCACCTACCGGCGGGAGATCGCCCGTACGGATCTCGAGGCGCTGATCGGCCCCCTGGTGGAGTCGACGCTTGGGCCGTGCCGGAGGGCGCTCGCGGATGCCGGCCTCGACCCGGCCGGCGTGGACGAGGTCGTGCTGGTCGGCGGCTCGACGCGAATCCCGCTCGTGCGTCGCCGGGTGCAGGAGGTGTTCGGCCGGGAGCCCCACAGCCGGCTGAACCCGGACGAGGTGGTGGCGCTTGGTGCCGCCGTGCAGGCGCAGATCCTCGCCGGGGGCATCACCGACATGCTGCTGCTCGACGTGACGCCCCTGTCGCTCGGGATCGAAACCCTCGGCGGCATCGTGAGCGTGCTGATCTCGCGCAATACGACGATCCCGACGATGGCCAAAGAGGCCTTCACGACCTCCGTGGACGGCCAGACGACGGTGGACATGCACGTGCTCCAGGGTGAGCGCGAGCTGGCGCGGGACAACCGCTCGCTCGCCCGCTTCGACCTGGCGGGCATCGACCCCATGCCCGCAGGCATGCCCAAGATCGAGGTGACCTTTCTCATCGACGCCAACGGCATCTTGCAGGTGAAGGCCACGGAGCTGCGCACGGGGAAAGCGGCGGCCATCGAGGTCAAGCCGACCTACGGGCTCACCGAGGCCGAGGTGGGGCAGATGGTCGAGGACTCCTTCATCCACGCCGAGGCCGACGTGAACGCGCGGCTGCTCATCGAGACCCGGAACGAGGCCGACACCGTCATGACCCACGTCGAGCGCGCCCTCAATCAAGGGGCGCACCTGGCGGATGCGGAAGAGCTCGCCGGGATCAAGGCGGCACTCCAGCGGCTCCGCGAGGTGCGAGACGGCGCCGACCGCGACGTCATTCGCGAGCGCACGACCGACCTGAACCGCGCGACGGAGCGGCTGGCTCAGACGTTGATGGACCAAGCGCTGAAGGGGGCCCTGGGCTCCAAGCGCGCCGCCGAGATCATGGAGCAGCCGTGATGGCCAAGCACAAGGTGACGTTCCTGCCGATGAACGTGACCGTCGAGGTCGACGACGCGGAGTATCCGCTCGCCGACCACGGCAGGCCCGGGTCGCTGCTCGACATCGCGCTCGCCAAGGGCATTCACCTCGAGCACAACTGCGGCGGAAGCTGCGCCTGCACCACCTGTCACGTCGTCGTCCGCGAGGGCGAAGACAACTTCTCGCCCATGGAGCAAGACGAAGAGGATCGACTCGACACCGCGGAGGGCTTGACGCTCCACTCCCGGCTCGGTTGCCAGGCGGTGGTCCGCGGCGACGTCGTCGTCGAGATCCCGAAGTAGGCGGCGGCCACCGAGAAAGCCGCAGGATACGTTCAGCATCCTGCTAGGAGAAGAGACCATGTACTGGAAGGACGCCGAGGACATCGCGATCGCGCTCGTGGAGGCCCACCCGGAGGTCGACCCGTTGACCGTCCGGTTCACCGATCTGCATCGATGGGTCGTGGCCCTTCCGGGGTTCGCAGATGACCCCAAGACGTCGAATGAGGGCATTCTCGAGGCGATCCAGATGAAGTGGCTCGAAGAGCATCGGGACCGCTGACCGGTCCGATTGCTGATCAGAGAGGCGAATGCGTTCAGCTCCTGACCGGTTGTTCCGGGTGTCCGGGCGGCGGCCGCGAGCCGGCTCCCTTCGACAGGCCCTACCAGGTGATAACCCGGTCGGCTTCGAAGATCAGGTCGAGGAGGGCAGAGTAGTCCAGATCTCCGTCGGCGAGGCGGCGCACGGTGATGTCGGGAGCGAGCGCGGGCGCCACGGCGCCGGCGAGGAGCACGACGGTCACTGGGCTTTCCGTCTCCGCCGCATGGCATCGATGACGGGCGCGGCGAGCGGCGACGCATCGCGCTTCAGAAGGTGCAGAACGCCGGCCATCAGAAGACGATGAAGCGGGACGCCCGGGTCGCGAGAGCGGCGATCCCCGGCGTCGATCGGTGTCACCGGGTGCGCGTCGGCATTCCAGCTTGCGTCGGTGGGGACCGAGGCGGCCTCGACGTGGAAGGGGATGCCGAGCTTCCGCAGCGACGTGCGGACCTTGGCGATGTCGTCGCCGTCGACGAGCTCGTCCGTGTCCTCGTCGAGGAGATGCGTGGCCGGCCCGGCAAGCACGATGCTGACCTCGTTCTCTCCCGCCACCACCCCGAGGGCGATGCGCATCGCCTCGTTGGCGCGGTGGGAGACACGAGGGTCTTCCGAGATGAGGACGAGCACCGGTTGTCTCGCCACGGGATCAGAGCGCCCTGACGAATCGTGCGGTCGAGGAGCCGAGCGTCAGTGGGGGCGTGGGGGCCATGTCGGGGCCCCCACTCCAGTTGAGCGAGAGGAAGCGGTCGGTGCCGTTGATGATGTCGGTGAGCACCACGAGGCCGCAGTTGGTCGCCAGATCCGACAGTGGTTGGCGGCGCTTCTGGCAGCCGTAGGCGCAGACGAAGAGCTTGAGGCCGCGCGCGGCGAGCGCCTGCACGCGGGCGTCTTCCACGGCGGTCACCGCGTCGTCGATCAGGTACAAGTACACGTCGACCCCGCGCGTGAGCGCGGCGTCGGAGAGACCCAGGGCCGCGTCGAGATTGTCGTGGGCAGGCTCGGAAGAGAGCATGAGACCGAGCTTTCTTTTCCCGAGATCCATCACGCGGCCAGGGTAACATCGCGAAAGAGGAGCCGTCAATGAACCGCAAGGTCTATCTCGATCACAATGCGTCGACCCCAGTGCATCCGGACGTGATTCAGGCGATGCTTCCGTACTTCGGGGAGCGCTTCGGCAATCCATCGAGCGTCCACAGCTTCGGCCGCGAGTCGCGCGACGGCATGGAGACGGCGCGCGAGCAGGTCTCGCGCTTTCTGAAGGTCAAGAAAGAGGAGGTCGTGTTCACCTCCGGCGGCACCGAGTCCGACAATATGGCGATCAAGGGCATCGCGCATGCGCGCCGCCGCGGCCACATCATTACCTCGCAGATCGAGCACCACGCGGTCCTGCGCGCGTGCGAGAACCTCGAGGAGAACGGATTCGAGGCGACCTATCTGCCGGTCGATGGCTACGGGATGGTCGACCCCGAGGACGTGCGCCGCGCCATTCGGCCAGACACCATCCTCGTCACGCTGATGCACGCGAACTCCGAGGCGGGCACCATCCAGCCCATGCGCGAGATCGGGCGCATCACCCGCGAGATGGAGATCCCGCTGCACGTGGACGGGGTGCAGACCTTCGGCAAGGTCCCGATCGACGTGGACGCCTTCGGGATCGACCTCCTGTCCTTCTCGGGCCACAAGATCTACGGCCCCAAGGGCGTGGGCGGTCTCTACATCCGCCGGGGGACCAAGATGGTCTCCGTCCAGCACGGGGGAGCACGAGCGGAGCCGCCGCGCCGGTACGGAGAACGTGGCGGGCATCGTCGGCCTCGGCGCAGCGGTGGAGATCCGCGGGCGAGAGATGACCGCCGAAGGCGTGCGTCTCAGTGCGCTCCGCGACCGGCTCTGGGACGAAGTCCGCGCCCGGATCCCCGAGGTGCGGCTGAACGGTCACCCGACGGAGCGGCTGCCCGGAACGTGCAATCTGTGCTTCCGCGGCGTCGAGTCGGAATCGATCGTCCTCGGATTGGATCTGAAGGGCATCGGCGTGTCGGCCGGGTCGGCCTGTACATCGGGCAATGTCGAGCCCTCGTACGTGCTCGTCGCGATGGGCGTGCCGGTCGAGTGGGCGATGGGATCGGTTCGCTGCTCGCTGGGCCATGGGACGAGCCGGGAGGACATCGACTACGTCATCGAGTCCATCGAGCCGCTGGTCGCGAAGCTGCGCAGCCTGTCGGCGGCCCGGGTCTGAGGCGGCGTCAGCGGCGAGAGTGCGGGTGCGGTACAGCGCTGGTGCGGTTGGACGTGGGGCACAGGCCGGGAGGCGAGCATGTTCGACAGGATGAGACGTGACATTCGCACGGTCCTCGAGCGCGATCCCGCGGCCCGCTCGGCCTTCGAGGTGGCGCTGTGCTATCCCGGTGTGCACGCGATCTGGCTCCATCGGCCCGCGCACTGGCTCTGGCGGCGGGGCTTCCGGACGGCGGCTCGCTTCCTCGCTCACATCGGTCGCTTCCTCACCGGCATCGAGATCCATCCCGCCGCCACGCTCGGCCCCGGACTCTTCATCGACCATGGGATGGGCGTCGTCATCGGCGAAACCGCCGAGGTCGGCGAGAATGTGACGCTGCTCCACGGGGTGACGCTGGGCGGCACGAGCATGAGGAGGGAGAAGCGCCATCCCACGCTGGGCACGAATGTCGTCGTGGGAGCCGGTGCCGGGATCTTCGGGGGCTTTACCATCGGCGCGGGCAGCCGGATCGGCGCGGGCTCCGTGGTCGTGAGGGAGGTCCCGCCCAACTCGGTGGTGGTCGGAGTGCCAGGACGGATCACATCCCGCGATGGCCAGCGCGTGAACGGGGAGATCGACCTCAACCAGGTGGACTTGCCGGATCCCTCGCGCGGGCGCTCGAGCAGCTCGTGGATCGCATCCGCTTCCTCGAAGCCGAGGTCGACCAGCTGAGGCATCACACCGAGGCGCCGGCCTCCGTCCACCCCGACTGAGGGCCCGTGCCACTGCCCGTGGCCCCGGATCGAGGCGGGCCGCGCACCATCATCCACGTGGACATGGACGCGTTCTATGCGTCCGTGGAGCAGCGCGACCGGCCCGAGCTCGCCGGGCGCCCCGTCGTCGTGGGCGCCGATCCCCGCGGCCGCGGGGTCGTGTCCGCGGCGTCGTACGAGGCGCGCCGCTTCGGCGTCCACTCGGCCATGCCCATCGGACGTGCGGCTCGCCTCTGTCCCCACGCGGCGTTCCTGCCCGTCGACATGGTCAAGTACGCGCAGGTCTCGCGCCGGATCATGGAGGTGCTCGCCGAGTTCACGCCGTTGATGGAGGCCATCTCGATCGACGAGGCATTCCTCGACGTGTCGGCGAGCCGCGCGCTGATGGGCGACGGCCCCACCATCGCCGCGCGGATCAAGGCGCGCATCCGCGAGGCCGTCAGGCTCGCGGCCTCCGTCGGCGTCGCCTCGAACAAGTTCGTCGCCAAGGTCGCCTCCGACCTCGAGAAGCCCGACGGGCTCGTGGTCGTGGCGCCCGGCGCCGAGGCGGACTTTCTCGGGCCGCTGCCGATCGCGCGGCTCTGGGGCGTGGGCAAGGTCACGGCTGCTGCGCTCGAGTCCATCGGCGTGCGCACCATCGGCCAGCTCGCCGTCATCCCGGAGGCGCATCTGCAGGCGCGCTTCGGCGCCAGCGGTGCCGGTCTCCGGGGGCTCGCCCTCGGACATGACGACCGGCCTGTCGAGCCGTTCGCGCCGCCCAAGTCCATGGGAGCCGAGGAAACCTTCGAGCGCGATCACCGGGACGTCGAACGGCTCTGCGCCACGCTGCGCGGGCAGGCGGAGCGGGTGGCGCGGGAGCTGCGCGCGGAAGGATACGCGGGGCGGACCGTCCAGCTCAAGCTGCGCTTCGCCGACTTCTCGACCTTGACCCGCCGCCACACCGCGGAGCCCACCCAGGACGGGCTGCGGATCTACCAGGAGGCCCGGGCGCTCCTCGAGCGAATAGAGCTCAGACAGCCCGTGCGACTCATCGGGCTGTCCGTGTCGGAGCTGGGGCGCGCGGGTGAGGGCCAGCTTTCCCTGCTCGGCCCCGATGCCGCGCGCCGGGAGCGCCTGTCTCTCGCCCTCGACCGGCTCACCGGCCGGTTCGGCGAGACCTCGATCCGGCCCGCGAGCCTGCTCGGGCGCGACCAAGAGTCCCGCATCGGCTACTCCGAAAAGCCGCTCCGCCCGACCCGCGAGCCCGGGGAACCACGATCTGACGCCGGCCGTTGAGCGGTCATGGGCAGGCGTCCCGATGCACGCGCGGCATCGGCATCGACGGTCTCATCGCGGGCTCCGGGACCACCGGAGTCTTTACTCGGACCGAGCCTTGGACTATGGTCGATGATGGCGACGCGGTCCCGCGCGTGCGGCATGTTCCGTAACGTGTATCTCGCGCAGGGCGTCGCGTTCTCCGCGGACAGCAGCGTGATCCTCGTCGGCAACATGGTGGAGCGCAATGTCCAGGTGCTGCGCTGGGACGGCACCTCGCTCACCGATCGGGGAGCGGATCCCGGTCAACGGCGGCTCGGCGGCGCTCCGCACCGCGGACCGCCCATCGCGGCCGCGACAACCACAAACGCGCTGCCGGCGCGAAGGGAGGTGAGGAACGTGGGTAAGGGCAAGAACATGAAGAAGGAAAAGAAGAAGCCGAAGCAGAAGAAGTAGCGCCAGATGCCCCGGTGCTGCTCCTGGGCTGTCAGGCGGTCAGCAAGGCGTACGGATCGAGGTCGCTCTTCGAGGGGCTGTCGTTCGGGCTCTTCGAGGGGGACCATGTGGGGCTCGTGGGCCTCAACGGGTCAGGCAAGTCCACCTTGCTGAAGATCCTGGCCGGGATCGAGCCGTCCGACATCGGTGGTCGGTCGGTTCGGGGCGGCGTCCGAGTGGCATTCGTCGCGCAGGACCCGGTGCTGCCCGACCACGGCACGGTCGAGGACGCGATGGGCGAGGCGCTGGCGGCGGTCGACGAAGCCGACCGTCCCGCTCGCCTCGCCCTGGCACTCGGCCGCGCCGGCTTTCCCGACGGGCGCGCCGCAATGCACACGCTGTCCGGTGGCTGGAGGAAGCGCCTGGCCATCGCCCGCGCGCTCCTGGCCGAGCCCGACGTCCTCCTGATGGATGAGCCGACCAATCACCTCGACGTGGACGGAATCCTCTGGCTGGAGGACGTCCTCGCCGCCGAGGCGCGCGCCTTCCTCGTGGTGAGCCACGATCGCTACTTCCTCGAGCACGTGGCCACGCGCATGCTCGAGCTGGGCCGCGCATACCCGGGCGGACTGTTCGAGAGCGACGGGCCGCTACAGCGAGCTGCTCGTCCGCCGCGACGACTTCCTGCGCGGCCAGGCCGCCTACGAGGACTCCCTCGCGAATACCGTGCGGCGCGAGATCGAGTGGCTCCGCCGCGGAGCCAAGGCCCGCTCGACCAAGGCGAAGGGCCGCATCAAGGAGGCGAATCGCCTCCAGCAAGAGCTCGGCGAGGCGCGGTCGCGCGGCGCTCAGCGGCCGGCGGAGATCGAGCTCGCCTCGTCCGGCCGACGCACGCGGATGCTGCTCTCGGCGCACGGGATCCGGAAGGCGCTCGGCGGCCGCGTGCTGCTCGACGGCCTCGACCTCACCATCACACGCGGGATGCGGGTCGGCGTGATCGGCCCGAATGGCAGCGGCAAGACGACGCTCCTCGGCGTGCTCGCGGGAACGCTGGCGCCCGATGCCGGTGAGGTGGAGCGGGCCGCCGGCCTCCGCATCGTCCGATTCGCGCAGGACCGCTCGGGCCTCGATCCCGATCAATCGCTGCGCCGGGCGCTCGCTCCGGAGGGGGACGTGGTGACGTGGCAGGGCCGGACCACCCACGTCGCCTCGTGGGCCAAGCGGTTCCTCTTCCGGCCCGAGCAGCTCGAGGTGTCCGTGGGTCGCCTCTCGGGCGGCGAGCAGGCGCGCGTGCTCATCGCCCGGCTGATGCTCGAGCCCGCCGATGTCCTGCTCCTCGACGAGCCGACGAACGACCTCGACATCCCGACGCTCGAGGTGCTGGAAGACAACCTCGCCGAGTTCGCAGGGGGCCTCGTGCTCGTGACCCACGACCGCCTCATGCTCGAGCGGGTATCGACCATCGTTCTGGCCCTCGACGGGCAGGGGGCGCCGAGGCATTCGCCGACTACGCCCAGTGGGCCGCCGCCCGCGCCACGGGCGAGCGCACGGCGCGCGCTCTAGCCATGGCGACGGCGGCCGCAGCGTCGCCGCGCCGCCCGAGCGGGAGCGCGCGCGCCCGAAGCGTCTGGGCTACCTGGAGCAGCGCGAGTGGGATGGCATGGAGCGTGCGATCCTCGACGCGGAGACGGCGGTCGAGGCGTGCCGGCGCGCGGCGGAAGACCCCGCGGTCGCCTCCGATCCCGCGGCGCTGCAGGACCGCTACGCCGCGCTCGACACCGCCCGCACTGCCGTGGAGCACCTCTACGCCCGCTGGGCCGAGCTCGAAGCCAAGCAGGCGTAACCGCCCCCAAGGTGATCAGCGTGAACGAGGGAAGCGCGGCCCATCGGCGCTGAGCAGAGCGCGCTGCCTGACGCCGCCCCTCAGTGCGTCCACGTCAGGCACGTCTGCGCCAGGACGCCTCGCCAGAGCGTGCCGGAGTAACCGCCGTTCGAGCGCCGGCTCCGCCGGCGAAACCCAGTTCTGGGGAGGTTCGGAGGGGCCGTCGAGGCCCCTCCGATGACGTCAGTCCCCGGCGGCGAACGCGAGACCGGCGGAGGCGGTGAGGAGCTCGGCGCGGCTCGCCAGCGCGATGCTGCGCGCGCTCGCCAGGTCGCGCGTGGCGGCGAGCAGGTCGAGCACGGTGGCGAGCCCCGCCCGCTGATACGACTCGAACGTCGCCGCGTACGCTTTCTCGGAGGCCGCGAGCAGCGCCAGGGCGAACTCGTGCTTGGCGAGCGCGGTCTTCACGTCGGCATAGGCCTTCCACACCTCGCGCACCGCGCGGAGCTCGCTCGCAGCGAGGTCGGCGGCGGCGACGTTCCTGCGCGCCTGGGCTTCGCGCACGGCGTTCTCCCGGGCGAAGCCGTCGAAAGGTTCCAGTCCACGGTGAGGAACGCGCCGTAGGCGAGGTCGTTCTCGGTGAACGTGCGCGATCCGCCGGAGATCTGGTAGCGGGCGGCGTGCTGGCTGGCGGATCCCGCGAACGACAGCGTGGGCCAGAAGTCGGCGCGCGCCCGCTTCTGCGCCGCCTCGCGGGCGCGCAGATCGGCGAGGCGCCCCGCCAGGTCCGGGCGCCGGGCAAGCGCGCGGTCGATGATCTGCTCGACGGTTTCGGCGAGCCCCTCGGGCAGCGGCAGCGCGGACACGTCCGCCACCTGCAGCGGCACTGTCGGGTCGATGCCGAGGCTTTCCGCGAGCGCCGCGCGGGCGTCGTCGACCGCGCCCAGGGCCCGCTGCAGCTCGAAGGCGGCGCGGGCTTTCTCCTGGACGGCGAGCAGGAGGTCGGGCCGCGTGGCGAGTCCCTGGTCGAGGCGCGCGCTGACGGCCCGCTCGACCGCCGTCGCCGATTCGAGCGTCGCGCGCTGCGCGGCGACCTGCTCGCGGCTGGCCCCGAGCAGGAAGAAGCTCTTCGAGACGTGGAAGGTGATCTCCTGGTGCTTCCGGTTGAAGCCCCAGTTGGCGCCGAGGAGCTCCTGGCTCGCCTGCTCGACCGTCGCGTCGCGGCGGCCGAAGTCGAGGATCAGATAGCCGAGCTGAGCCCGCGGGACGAAGCCCTGGCCCTCCACGGTGAACGAGCCGCCGGGGGCGCGGTCGACGCTCCTTCGATTGCCCACCGAACGCGCCGACGATCAGGGACGGGAAGTAGGCCGCGGCGGCCTGTCCGCGCCGGGCGGCGGCGGCGCGCGCCTGCTCCCAGGCGCGGCGCGTCTCGGGGTTCACGCGCTGGGCGAGGTCGATGAGATCAGGCAGGGCATAGGTCTTGTCCGTCTCGACCTCGACGCCGGGCCGAGGGGCGGCGGTGGCCGCGCGCGCCTGCACCTGGCTCTCGGGCGGCCGCCACGGGGCCGACGGCGCAGGTGGGGCGGCGGCATAGGGATCCCGCGCCGCGTCGAGCATGCCGCACCCCGCGCTCGAGAGCAGGGCGAGCGCCGCCATTACCCGCCAGACTCGGTCGCCGCACACGCCGGCGGGGCGCTGCGCATCATGGGTGGGCGGGCGCAGGAGGCGGCGAGCGGCCGGTCGGCGAGTGCGCGGTCCATGGGGTAAACGTGAAATGCAGGGGCATGGTAGCATACGGGCCAGCGAATCCCCACATGCGTGCTGCGCGACCGTTCTCTTCTGCGCTGTTCGCGCTCCTCGTTGTCGGCTGCGCTCCCGTCATCAGCGTCGAGGGTCGTTCTTTCCGGCATGGCTCCTCTGTCTGCTCCTGGGCGTGGCGCTCACGGCGGCGCTGCGCCCGGTGCTGGCGAGGGCCGGCCTCGAGCCGCACCTGGGTCCCCTCCTCCTCGTCTATCCGAGCCTCTGCCTCTTGTTCACCTTCACCCTCTGGCTCCTCTTGTATCGGAGCTGAGTCACATGAGCGAGCTGGACTCGCGCGCGGGGTGGACGGCGCCGGCGGGCCGGGTGCTCGGGGCCCTGATCGTCCTCGGCGCGTTGGCGACCGGGCTCTGGGCATGGCGCCTCGCCTATGTCGACCCGCGTACCGACGATGCCAGCGTGCGCGCCAACGTGGTCGGCATCGCGCCGCACGTCGCCGGCCCTCTCGTCGAGCTCCATGTCGTGGACAACCAGCCGGTCAAGGAAGGCGACCTGCTCTTCGTGATCGATCCTCGCCCGTACGAGGCCCGGCTCGAGCGGGTGCGGGCCGAGCTGCGGCTGACGACGCGGGAGGTCCAGGCGCAGGACAGCGCGGTCGCGGCCGCGGGGTCGGAGATCACCCGGCGTCAGGCCGATCAGGCCGCCGCCGATGCGACGGTCACTCAGGCCGAGACGGGCCCCGTCGTGATCGACGCGGAGATCGCCCGTCTCGAGGCGGAGGTGGCGGCCGCGCAGGCGGCGAAGGCGAGGCTCGGCGCCGACCTCGCGTACGCAGAGGACTATCTCAAGCGCATCGAGCCGCTCATGGCGCTCGAGTTCGTCACCGTCGATCGCGTGCAGGAGGCCCGGTCAAGCAGCGGGCGCTGGCGGCGGCGGTGCAGGAGGCGGAGCGGAGAGAGCGCGCCGCCGCCGCGGCCGTGGTCGAGGCGCGGGAGCGGCGGCGGGCGGCGACCGCCGGAATCGGTGCTGCGCGTGCGCGGCAGCGCGCGGCCACCGCCGGGGTGGAGCAAGGGCGTCATGATGCCGCGCGGGCCACCGGCCTGCTCGCCCAGTACGGCGACGTCAATGCCCGCGTCCAGGCGGCCGCGGCCGCGGTGGCGAGCGCTGAGCTGGACGTCGAGTATTGCCGGGTCAAGGCGCCGTTCGACGGCTACGTCACCAACCTGAACATCGCCGTGGGCGAGTACGCGCGGCAGGGCCAGCAGGTCTTCGCCCTCGTCGACAACCGCGCCTGGTACGTGATGGCGAACTTCCGGGAGACCTTTCTGGCCTCGATCCGGCCCGGCATGGTCGCCGACGTCTACCTGGTCAGCTATCCCGGCCGCCGCTTCCGGGGTGTCGTCCAGGGAATCGGCTGGGCCATCCACCAGGACGACGGCGCCACCGTGAGCGGCCTGCCCGCCGTGCGCCAGACGCTCAACTGGGTGCGCCTCGCCAACCGCATCCCCGTGCGCATCCTCCTCGAGGAGCGGGATGCCGAGCGCCCCTTCCGCATGGGGACGACCGCGGTGGTGACGATCCTGGGCGGGCGCTCACCCAACGCGGCGACGCGCCCGTAGCGACGCCGAGCACCGCGCCGGCCCCGTCCGTGTCGCCTCGTCGCTCGGCTCGGCACATTCCTCCAGGAGGAGCTCGGGTCGCGGCCTGGCCGGCTGCGGGCCGCGCTGCGCATCGTGGTGCCGAGCCTGGTCGGGGCCGTCATCATCATGCTGTTCCAGATGCCGCACGGCGGCTGGGCCATCCTGAGCATCTTCACGGTGAGCCAGGCCGATGCGGGCGCCTCTCTGCAGCGCGGCGGGAGCGCCTCCTCGGCACGCTTGCGGGCGGATTCGCGGGCCTGCTCTCCATCATCGCCTTCATCGACTTGCCCTACTTCTTCGTGCCGGCCCTGGGCCTCGCGGTGGTGATCGGGCGTGTATCTCTCCCACGTCATGGCGGCGCCCTATCCGCCGCTGCTCGGTGTGATGACGTATGTCCTCGTGACGCTCTCGCACGTCGAGTTTCCCGAGGGCTATGTCGACGTGGCGCTGTGGCGCGTCGCCGCGATCGGGATCGGCGTCGTCCTGGGCACCGGCGCGCAGCTCTTGCTGTGGCCCGACGATCCCATCGACAAGCTCCGCGCGGCGCTGGCCCGCCGCCTGCACCTGGTGCGATCGCTCGTCGATCAGGCCATCGCGCCCTCGGCCGATCGCGCCGGCCCGGCCGTCGGCGGCGATGCTGACGCTAGGCGACCTGACGACGGAGCTGCAGCTCCTCGCCAATGCCGAAGTGCTCCACGCGTCGCTCAGAGCCCGCCACGCCGAGCACACCGCGCTCATCCTCGAGGTCGCGCGGCTCTTCACCTCGGCGCTCTGGGCGGCCGAGACGACGCCGGCAACGACGGCACGGGTGGGACTCGACGACGCCGTTCGCGGGCGGCTCCTGGCGATCAGCGAGGAGAGCGCGCGGTTGGCCCGCGCGCTCGAGAGCCGGCGCGGGCTGCTCGGCTCGACCGGCCCGACGGCCATCATCCCGGCCGAGGTGGAAGTCGGACCCGGTCGTCGCCGCCCGGGCACCCGTCCTCGCCGGAATGGAGCGCTCGCTCGGCCGGATCGCATTCCTGGCCGGTGCGGCCCGTCCGGCCGGCGCTCCTCGCCCGGATGGCCAGCGCATGACGGAGCTGACGCCGGCGACGCTCTGGTCGATCGACGTCTCGGAGCCGACGATGAGTGCGCGCCCACGGTCGTGGTCGCTCCGCTCTTGGTCGCCCGACCCCGCGGCGCTGAAGATCGGGCTCAAGGCCGCGCTCGGCCTCGAGCTGTGCTACCTGGTGATGCTCGGGCTCGACTGGCCGGGCCTCGTGACCTCCGCGGTCACGTGCGTCGTCATCGCTCAGACCACGGTGGGCGCGAACCTCAGCAAGGCCGTGCTCCGGCAGGTGGGCGCCGTGCTCGGCGGCCTGCTCGGCCTGATCGCCATCGTCGTCTTCATGCCGAACCTCCACGATCTCACGTCGTTTCTGGTCGTCCTCGGCGCGGGCTACCTCGTCGCGGCGTGGATCAACGTCGGCGGGCCGCGGACGGCGTACGCGGGGCTGCAGACGGCGCTCGCCCTCGGCATCGTGCTCCTCAGCGGGTTCGGGCCGACCACCGATCTGGTGGGCGCGCGGGACCGGGTGCTCGGCATCCTCCTCGGGGCCGGCGTCATGGGCGTGATCGACCAGGTGCTCTGGCCGGTGCAGGCGCGCCGCGCGATGCGTCCCACGGTGGCCCGCGCCCTCCGGCTGATGGCCGAACTGGCGCGCGTCGGCGCCCGTCGCGGCGACGGCCAGCTCGCCGATCACCCCAAGGGGCTACGCACCAAGGTCTACCGGATGCTGTCGGCCACGCTCGCCTATCGGGATCAGTCGCGAATGGAGGGTGATCCCGACACGCCGGAGGCCCGCGCGGAGAGCGACATGATCCTGCACCTGGTCACCGACGCCCAGGCGCTCTTGCCCGGGCTCTTCGCCGCGGCGGGAGAGCGGCTGGCCGCGGAGGCGCCGGTTCCGCGCACGGCGTTCGCCGAGCACGTGGAGGAGTTCGAGCGGCACGATCGCCGAGCTCCTGGACGCGACGGCGGAGTCGCTCGAGGGCGGGGCCGCGCATGGGCTTGCCGAGCTGCGCGCGCGCGCCCGGCAGCTGGAAGAACGGTGTGGATGCCGAGCCGTGGACGGTGCCGGTCGACGAGGCCGGGGACGAAGCGGGCGCGCGGCTCCAGAGCCGCCACGTGACGAGCCATCAGCTCTTGCGCCTGGTCACCCGCCTCGCGCCCGACACCTGAGCAACTCGGAGGGGGCTCCGCCCCCTTCCGATGCCTGCTCCTTCCGAACAGCGGATTGCGCCGGCGAAGCCGGCGCTCGAACGGCGGTCACTCCAACACGCTCGTAGACTAGGGGCTTGTCGGAGAAACCCAGCTAGAGCGATGAGAAGGGTCCATCTGCGAGGCGGCGCCCGATGGCAGGCAACGCGAGGCGTCCGCGCGTAGGGGAGTGCGGGGCCATGTCTGGGCCCCGCAGACGAAAGTTCGTCAGCCCGCTTGTCTCGCGCGTTGCGTGGCACGGCGGTCGAGGGCGCCGTACCTCCGCAGATGGGCCCTTATCATCGCTCTGGGCCGTCAGAGCAGGCGGGCGAGGAAGGCCGCCCGGGCCATGCGCTCGCGGATGGAGGCGACCCGGCGGCGGTACGCGGGCGACTCGGCTCCCGGATGCCAGACCCCGGGGTTTGGCAGCGCCGCGGCGAGCTGTGCGGCCTCGGCCGGCCCCAGCTCCGATGCCGGCTTGCCGAAGTAGCGCTGGCTCGCCGCGCCGACGCCGTAGAGGCCGGGGCCGAGCTCGACCACGTTCAGATAGAGCTCGAGGATGCGGCGCTTGGATAGCGCGCGCTCCATCTGCCACGTGAGGATGGCCTCCTTGGCCTTGCGCCAGGGATTCCGGGACGGCGACAGCCACAGGTTCTTGGCGAGCTGCTGGGAGATCGTGGAGGCGCCGCGCGGCAGCTCGCGATCCCGCAGCGCCTCCTCCAGGGCGTTCTGCAGCTCGGCCAGCTCGAAGCCACGGTGCGAGAAGAAGTTGATGTCCTCGGCCACCAGCACGGCGCGCTTGATGTCCGGGGAGATGGCGGCATACGGCGCCCACGTCCACGCCACGCGCGCGGGCTTGCCGAGGATCCGCTGGCGGGCCCGGTACTCGTCGATGAAGGCGGTGGTCTTGGGCTGCTCGCGCGCGAGGCGCGCCACGTCCGGCCACGTGACCGCCTCCCACGCGGCCCAGAGCGCGATCGCGGCGAGGACGGCGAGGAGGAGGCGGAACGCCCAGCGGGAGCGCGGTCTCGATCTGGCCATGGGGCAAGCGGGCGGCTATCTATACGCACGGCCTCGGCACGCCCTTGTCCTTCCGGCGCGTTTCCTCTATGGTCAGAGGGTTGCTCGGATACTCAGCCCACCCAGATTCGAAAGGAGACCATTCCATGCCGCCTGTTGACCCGAACGAGGTGATGATGACCGGCGAGAATTCCTTCATCCGGCTGAGCCCCGACGGCGGAAAGACGCTGTCGGATCGGGCGAGCCACTGGCGCGTCCTGTGGTGCCCGGCGGGCGGCGGCCACGTCCTGTTCTTGCAGAGCACCCTCACCGACGGCCACGTGAAGATCTACAGCGACAACATCGGGGTGGCGCGGTGGCTTCAGAAGTCGATCGAGGCCTTGCTCTTCCCGGCGTTCGCCGACACGTCCCTGCCCGTCATCTCGGCGAGCTTCGAGCGGGACGGTGGGCCCTGGTCGACCGCCACCGAGTCGGTGGTCACCGCCGACACGGAGATCACGCTGTCCTGGTACGACTGCATCGAGCCGTTCGTGCTCAATGCGCCTCCCGGCTTCAATGACCGGCCGATCGGGGTGTTCAGCACGTTCTTCCCGGCGCGCTCCGCCCAGCTCGAGATCGACGGGCGCGTGGCGACGGGCAGCGTGTGGGCGGAGATGCGCGGTGACCGGCAGGGCTCGAGCGCCACGCTCGCGTGGTCGGAGACGTGGGTCAAGCCCAGGAAGTAGCCGGGCGCCGATGAAGTACTTCGAAGACGTGCGGGTGGGGAGATGGCGGTGCTCGGCTCGAGCACCGTCAGCGAGGCCGGAAATGCTGGCGTTCGCCCGCAAGTACGACCCCCAGCCCTTCCACACGGATCCCGAGGCCGCGAAGACGTCCTTCTTCGGCGGCCTGATCGCGAGCGGCTGGCATACGTGCGCGATCATGATGCGGATCTCGGTGGAGGCGATGCAGCGCGAGCAGTGCGGCGGGCGCCGGGTCGCCCGGCATCGACTCCTGCCGCTGGCTCAAGCCGGTGCGCCCCGGCGATACGCTCACACTCAATCGCGGAGATCCTCGAGGCCTGGCCGTCCCGGACGAAGCCGATCGGCTTCGTCCGGAGCCGATCGGAGATGGTCAACCAGAAGGGGAGACGGTCCTCGCCGTCGTCGGCGTCACCATGCTGAGGCGCCGCCCGGATACCGCCGCGTGAGCGACCTCGTCCACTTCGAGGACGTCGAGGTCGGTCAGACGCATCGCTTCGGTCGCTACGAGGTCACGGCGGAGGAGATCATCGAGTACGCCCGCCAGTTCGACCCCCAGCCCTTTCACGTGGACGAGGAAGCGGGCCGGCAAAGCCACTTCGGCGGGCTCATCGCCAGCGGCTGGCACACCGGCGCGATGCTGATGCGCATGGTCTGCGAGTCGGCCATTCCCGGCCACGCGACGAACGGCGCGGTCGGCTTCGACGATCTGAAATGGCTCAAGCCGGTCCGCCCGGGCGACGTGCTGTCCGTCGAGAACGTGGTCGTGGAGAAGGTCGAGTCGCGCAGCCGGCGCGATATCGGCGTCGTCAAGATCGCGGGGCGCGTCCTGAACCAGGCGGGGAGGCGGTGATGTCGCTGACCTCGCTCGTGTTGTATCGGCGCCGACCCGGCGCGTGAGCGCGCGGCGCGCCCGGAGCACCCCGCGCGCGGAGGCCTTCGCGTGAATTGGTTCGCGCTGTCGTTCGGCGCGGCGCTGACCCAGGCCACCCAGTTCGCCCTCGTGAAGGGCCGCGCGAGGGCATCCCACCGCTCGTGATCGTCACCTGGACGCAGGCGATCGCGGCCGCGAGCTGGGCGGCGTTCTTCCTCGTCACCGGCCACGCGTTCGCGCTGCCGAGGTTCGCCTGGCCAGCCGTCGCCGTGTGCGCCGTGCTCGTCATGGGGATGAGCGGGCTCCTCGCCCGCGCGAGCGCCCGCGGCGACATCTCGATCGTGGGACCCGTCTTCGCGCTGAGCCCGATCTTCACCGTGCTCCCCGATGCGGCGCTCTCCGGCACCTGGCCGAGCCCGCTCGGCTGGGTCGGCCTCTCGCTCTCGGTGCTGGGCACGTCGACCTTGTCCGGCAGCGGCACGAGGTGGCGCCGCCTGGCCGCGCTCTTCGCCCGCCGCGACGCGCTCGATGCGCTCGGCGCCGCCATCCTCCTCGGTCTGGTCGCCGCGGTGGATCGCTGGGGCGCCCGCACCATCGGCCCCGCGAGCTATCTCCTCGGCTCGCACGGCGCCACCGCCGTGCTGGCCGGGGTGATCGCCGTGCTCACCACGCCCGCGGGACTTGCCGAGAGCGTGCGCGTCCGGAACGTCGTCACGCTGGTTGGCCACGGGCTCCTGGGCGCCGCTGGGACCGGGATGCAAACGACCGCGCTCACGATGGCCCCCGCGGCGTACGTCAATGCCATCCGCCGCATGTCCTCGGTGGTGGCCGTGCTCCTCGGCCGCGCGCTCTTCGCCGAGCCGGACCTGGGCCGCCGCCTCTTCGCCGCGCTCCTCGCCTGCGCCGGCGCCGCCTGCCTGCTGCCTCGCCCGCTTCCTGACGTCGCGCGCCCGGGGGCCGAGAAGGGTTCAGCTGCGAGGCGGCGCCCGAAGGCAGCAGGCGAGGCGTAGTCTCGTAAGGGAGTGCGGGGCCATGTCTGGGCCCCGCAGACGAAAGTTCGTCGGCCCGACAATCTCGCGCGTTACGTGGCACGGCGGTCGAGGGCGCCAACGAAGCAGATGGGCCCTTATCGGCCCCCGGGGAGTAGAGGTGGCAGGCGACTAGGTGGCCGGCGTCGGCGCGGAGCAGGGGCTCCTCGGTGGAGCAGCGGGGCATGACGTAGGGGCAGCGCGGGTGGAAGTGGCAGCCGCTCGGCGGATCGAGCGGGCTCGGGACCTCGCCGCTGAGCACGATGTCCTCGCGGGCGGAATCGAGGTCGATGGGCAGCGCGGCGGCGAAGAGCGCCTTGGTGTAGGGATGCTTGGGCTCGGTGGACACGAGGCCGGCCTCGCCCCACTCGACGATCTTGCCGAGGTACATCACGGCAATGGTGTGGCTCATGTGGGCGACGGCCGCCAGATCGTGGGCGATGAAGAGATAGGAGACGCCGAGGCGCGCCTGGAGATCGGCCAAGAGGTTCAAGACCTGGGCGCGGATCGAGACGTCGAGGGCGGAGACGGGCTCGTCGAGGACGATGAGCCGCGGCGACAGCGCGAGCGCGCGCGCGATGGCCACGCGCTGGCGCTGGCCGCCCGAGAACTCGTGGGGGAAGAGGTCGGCCGCGCGCTGGGGCAAGCCGACCAGGTCGAGCAATTCGAGCACGCGGCGGCGGCGCTCGGGAGCGCTCGGGCGCTCGTTGATGTCGAGCGGCTCGGCCACGATGGTGGCGACGCGCATCCGCGGATCGAGCGAGGCATACGGATCCTGGAAGACGGCCTGGACCGCCTTCCGGTAGCGCTTGAGCGCCTCGCGGCCGAGCGCCAGCACGTCCTCGCCCTGGAAGCGGATGGCGCCGCCCGTCGGCCGCTCGAGGCCGAGGATCATCTTCGACGTCGTGGTCTTGCCGCAGCCCGACTCGCCGACGAGGCCGAGCGTCTGCCCCGCGCCGATGTCGAACGAGATCCCGTCGACCGCGCGCACCGTGGCCGTGGAGAGACCCAGCATGCCCTGGCGCACGGGAAAGTGCTTGGTCAGGCCCTCCACCTCGAGGAGCGCGACGCGGCTCGGTGGTCACGGCGGCGTCACGCGGCCGGCGCGTGCAGCCAGCAGCGGGCCAGGTGGTCGGCGCCGAGGGCGAGCGCGGGCGGCTCCTCGACGCGGCAGCGCTCCATCACGGCCGGGCAGCGCGGGGCGAACGAGCAGCCCGGCGGCAGGTCGGCGAGGTCGGGCGGCTGCCCCTCGATGGCGGTGAGCCGTCCCCGCCGGGCGCCGAGGCGCGGGATCGACTCGATGAGGGCGCGCGTATAGGGATGGGCCGGCTGCCGTGAAGATCCGGCGCACCGGTCCGATCTCCACGATGCGGCCGGCATACATCACCGCCACGCGGTCGCAGATCTTCGCCACGATGCCGAGGTTGTGCGTGACGAAGATCATGGCCAGGCGATGCTGCTGCTGGAGGTCTTTCAGGAGCCCGAGATACTGCGCCTGGATCGTGAGGTCGAGGCTGGTCGTCGGCTCGTCCGCGATGAGCAGCCGCGGCGGCGCCGCGATGGCCATGGCGCCGACCACGCGCTGGCGCATGCCGCCGGAGAGCTGGTGCGGGAACGCGCGAGAGCCGCGCGGCGGGCGAGGGATGCGCACGGCGGCGAGCAGCGCCGTAGCGCGCTCGGACAGAGCCTTGCCGCGCAGGGCGTGGTACATGCCGGCGGCCTCGCGCACCTGCATGCCGATCGAGAACACCGGGTTCAGCGAGCTCATCGGGTCCTGCAGGATCATCGCGACCTTGCGGCCCCGGATCTGCTGCATCTGGCGTTTCCGTCTTCGCGAGCAGATCGTCGCCGTCGAGGAGGATCTGCCCGCCGAGGATCCGCGCCGCCGGCCGCGGGACGAGGCGGATCAGCGAGAGGCACGTCATGCTCTTGCCCGAGCCGGACTCGCCGACGAGGCCGAGCGTCTCCCCCTCGTCCACGCTGAAGGACACGCCGTCCACCGCCTTGATCGTGCCCCAGCGGGTGACGATGTGCGTGCGGAGGTCTCGGACGTCGACGACGGGACCGGACACGGACGGTCGCCGATGCCCTCAGAGCTGGCGCAGCTTCGGGTCGAGGGTGTCGCGCAGCCAGTCGCCGATCAGGTTGAACGCGAGCACGACCAGGAGAATGGCGAGGCCGGGGAAGAACGACGCCCACCACGCGCTCGTCACGTACTCGCGCCCCTCCGAGATCATCGAGCCCCACGCGGGCGTCGGCGGCGGAATCCCCGCGCCCAGGAACGACAGCGACGCCTCGACGATGATGACGTAGCCGATCTGGAGCGTCACCAGCACGACCAGCGTATTGAGCGTGTTGGGGAACAGGTGCCGCGTGATGATGCGCCAGCCCCCGGCCCCCGCGATGCGGGACTGGGCGATGAAGTCGAGCTGCATCAACGTCAGCACCTGCGCGCGGATGACGCGCGCGTAGCGCGCCCACAGGATCACCGCGATGGCCACGACGACATTGGTGAAGCTCGGGCCCACCGTCACGGCGAGGATCAGCGCGAGGAGGATGACCGGGAACGACATGGTGGCGTCGGTGAAGCGCATGAGCGCGATGTCCACGCGCCCCCGTAGTAGCCGGCGACCAGCCCCACCGCGGCGCCGAAGGCGCTGGCGAGGAGCACGGTGACCACGCCCGCGGCGAGCGACACCCGCGCGCCCCAGATGATGCGCGAGAGCATGTCGCGGCCGAGCCGGTCGGTGCCGAGCGGATGCTCCCAGGTTCCGCGCTCCTCCCAGACGGGCGGCCGGAAGCGCTTGCGCAGCGACTGTTCTTGCGGATTGCTGAGGCCGAGCAGCGGGGCGAGGAGCGCCACCACCACGAAGGCGCCGATGACGCCGAGCGAGAAGAGCGGCAGCCGCTGCGACCGCCGCGCCCGGACGGGACGGGGCTCGACCTCGGGCAGGGCCAGCGCCGCGCCGCCGGCGGGCTCAGCCGCCACGGCGCCTACCGGGCATGGCGGATGCGCGGATCGATCACCGCGTAGAGACAGTCCACGCACAGGCTGACCGACGGCGACGATGGCCGCGGTGGTCAGCACCACCGCCTGGATCACCGGGAAGTCGCGCGAGCTGATGCCCTCGTAGGCGAGCCGTCCGAGGCCGGGCCACGCGAACACCGTCTCCACCACGATGGCCGTGGTCACGAGGATCGCGAAGTAGATGCCCGCGAAGGTGACGACGGGAATCAGCGCATTCTTGAGGGCGTGCAGCCAGACCACGCGGCGCTCGGCCACGCCCTTGACGCGCGCCAGCTTGACGTAGTCGGAGTCGAGCACCTCGAGCATGCTCGAGCGCAGGAGCCGCATCATGCCGGCCACCACGAACCAGCCGAGCGTGAAGCCGGGCAGGATATAGCTGGCGAACCCCGCGTCATTGCCCGCCGCGGGGAGCCACTGCAGGCGGCCGGACACGAACTCGACGAGGATGATCGCCAGCCAGAACGTCGGCAGCGACTGGCCGAGCACCGCGATGACCTGGGCCGCCCGGTCGATGCCCGTGCCCTTCTTCACCGCGGCCATCACGCCCAGGGGAAGGCCATGGCGAGCGAGATGCCCATGGCGAAGACGGCGAGCTTGAGGGAGTTGGGCAGGCGCTCCCGGATCAGCTCGATCACCGGCTTGCGCGCGCGAAGCGACGTGCCGAAATCGCCGCGGACGGCCTTGCCGACGAAGGAGAGGTACTGCTCGACGTAGGGCCGATCGAGACCGAGGTAGCGCCGCGCCTCGGCATAGTCCTCCTGGGTCGCCGACATGGGCAGGATGAGGTGCAGCGGGTCGCCGGTGGCCCGGGCGAGGATGAAGACGACGACCGACAAGATCGCCAGGGCCACCAGCGACTGTAAGAAACGCGCCAGGACGAAGCGGATCACCGGCGCCGCGTCACCCGATCTCTACTTCGACGCGGCGAGCTGGTCGATGAAGAGGTCGTACATCACGGTGCCGACCGTCCACTTGGGCAGCGTCTTCGAGGTGGCATAGGCCGAGTGCAGGTACACGACGGGGACACCGAGGTGCTCGCTCCGAATCCGCAGGTAGATGTTGCGCATGAGAGCGCCGGCCTTGTCCTTGTCCGTCTGCCGCATGACCTGCGCCATCATGCGCGTCGACCTCGGGGTCGTTGACGGTGTCAGTGGGCTTCGACGGCGTATAGGCCTGCTTCTCGAGCAGCGCGAAGGTTCCGATCCAGTCGCGGTTGGCGATATTGAAGTAGCCCACCGAGCCCGGCGTCTTCCGGTCCACCCAGTTCTTGCGGAACGCCGGATAGTCCACGGGGATGAGCTTGGTCTTGATGCCGATCTTCTCCCAGTAGCCAGCGACCGCCTCGGCGAAGGCCTTGCCCTCCGGCAGGCCGGGGAGCTGGTACGCGTAGACGTCGAGCGGGAACCCGCCGGCCTGGCCGGCATCGGCGAGCAGCTTCTTGGCCCGCACGGGATCGTACGGATAGGACATCTCCGGCGTCACCTTGAGGCCGATGTCGCGGAAGGACCAGGATAATCCGAGCGGGATGGCGGCCGGGTCGGCCTTGCCCGCGAAGATGGCCTGGGCGATCTCGGCGCGGTCGATGGCCAGGTTGAGGGCCTCGCGCACGCGCTTGTCCTTCATCGGGGCCACCATGCCGTCCGGGCCGAGGATCCACCACATCGTGAGGACGGCTTCTTCGCGCCGGAAGTAAACGGGGAAGCCCTCGCCTCTCGAGCTCCTTCACGCGCTCGCGGCTCACGCTCGGCGATGTCGACCTCGCCCCGCCGGAGCAGCGCGATGCGCGTGGTCTCCTCGGGCACCAGCCGGAACGTCACGTTCTTGTACTTGGGCGTGCCCGATCCGCCAGTGGTTGTCGACCGCGGCCAGCTTGACGTGCGAGCCCGTGACCTGCTCGACGAAGCGGTACGGGCCGCTCCCGACGGGCTTTCTGGCGAAGACGTCGTCGCCGTTGGCCTCGATGTACTTCTTCGGCAGGACCATGCCCTCGGTCGAGAGTGACCGCGAGAGATAGTTCGGGACGATGAGGGCCGGCTCCTTGGTCACGATGACGACGCGGTCGGGGGCGGGCGTCTCGATGTCCTGGACCATGGAGCGCAGGATGCCCGCATAGCCCGTGGTCGACCGCTTGCCCATGGCGCGCTGCAGGCTGAACTTCACGTCCTCGGATGTCAGGTCGTCCCCGTTGTGGAACTTGACGCCCTTGCGCAGCTGGAAGGTCCACCGCCGGTAGTCCGGCGAGTGCTCCCACTTCGTCGCGATCCCGCCGTTCGGCGACGGCTGGCCGTCGGGCGTCGTGCCCACGAGATAGTCGAACTGGAGCGAGAGGTAGTACTTGACCAGATGCCCGCCCAGCGCGGGATCCAGCACCTCGGTGGCGAAGCTCGACAGCGCCACCGACAGGTCGGTCTTGCCCTGCGCCCACGCGGACCCGGCCGAGACCGAGCCGGCCAGGGCCAGGCAGAGCAGAGACACCGCGAGAGTCCGGGTCATTCGCTTCATGGTTCGCTCCTCTGTGGGAATCGCGTGGTCGTGATCGCAGGGCGCGCGGTGGCGCCCCGGGTCCACCCAGACCCTACCCCAGTGACGTCCTCCAGAGCAAGATCCCCGCGGTGCGGACGCCGGGTCAGGCCTTCCACTCCCGCGGGCCGTCGTCCGTGAAGCCGCACTGCTCACAGGGGGAGAAGTAGTGCACGGCAGGCGGCATGGCGACGGCGAGGCGGAGGGACGGCTCTGCACCCGTATTGAGGATGTGATGCACCGTGCCCCGAGGCACCCAGACGATGTCGTCCTTGGCCGCCTGCACGACGGTGCCGCCCGTCAGCTCCCACTGCAGGCGCCCGGCCAGGACCACCCACCACTCGTCGAAGTCGCGGTGCCAGTGCGGGCGATTGCCCGCGCCCGGCGGGCTCGCGATCAAGGTGACGAGCTGGCGCTCGTCCGCGATGATCCGCTTGGCCCAGGGCCCCGGGCCCATCTGGCCGACCACGTCGGCGACCCGCGTGTGCAGGACATTGGGCCAGACCTGGTTGGCGGCGGTGGGCGGCGTCGGGCCCGCGGCGAGATGGCTGATGACGATGGTCGGCGGCACAGCGGGATCGGGCATTGCGCACCTGTCCAGTCAGAGTAGTTGCCGCGGCGATCATGACCCGGCACGCGAGGGAGCGCAACCCCGCGTTGACGGGTCGCGTCCCTCCACCGTACTGTGCTGGCGTGAGTGATGCGTGCGCGAACGCCCCAGACGCCGGCAACTTCGACTCGTGCGGAGCGCCACGCTCGCGGAATCGATCTGAGGTAGGGAGAAGCGGCGCGCGCCGGGCGGTCGCGTGGCTGCTCGGGGCGATTCTCCTCTCGGGCTGCGCGGGGCAGGCTCGGACCTATACCGATCCGTTCAGCTACTGCGGCGCCGTCGGCACGATCGACGCCCCTGACCCGCGCTACGCGGGAGCCGCGGTGCCTCCGGCGATCGCCCAGGGATTGCGGCGGGCCTTCGAGGCCCCCGCGGATGCGCCGCTCGAGCTCTTCACGCGTGGGACCTCGTGGCGCTGCGTCGACGGCAAGGTATACGCATGCAATGTGGGTGCGAATCTTCCCTGTGACGAGAAGGCCGACACGAGCCGCACGCCGAGCGCCCCGATCGCGGAGTTCTGCCGGCAGAACCCCGGCGCTCCCGTGGTCCCGATGGTCGTGACGGGCCGCGCGACGGTCTACGAATGGCGATGCGCGGCAGGGGTGCCCGTCATCGACCGCCAGCTCGCGGTCCCCGATTCACGCGGCTACCTCAAGCACATCTGGTACGAGATTCCCCGCCGCAGTGTAGCGAGTCGCATGCCGAAAAACCTCGCAGGCGGCGGAGAAAGGTCCAGCTGCGAGGCGGCGCCCGAAGGCAGCCTGGCGAGGCGTACTTGCTCGTACGTTGAGCCGGCTGCCGAGGGCGCCAACGAAGCAGATGGGCCTTTATCCGCCGCCTGCGCGGCGGATCTTCGCCTCGATCGCGCGCTGTAGCACGTCCGCGCATTCCGCGAGGCCGAGCGCCGATGTGTCGAGGGCGAAGGAGGGGTGCTCGGGGACCTCGTAGGGCGAGGAGATGCCGGTGAACTCGGCGATCTCCCCGGCGCGGGCCTTCCGGTATAGCCCCTTGACGTCGCGCGCTTCGCACACCGACAGCGGCGTGCTGAGGTAGACCTCGAGGAAGCGGTCGGCCCCGACGATGGCCCGCGCCCGATCCCGGTCATCGCGGAACGGCGAGATGATCGGGACGAGGACGATGGTCCCGGCGTCGTTGAAGAGCCGGGCGACCTCGGCGGCGCGGCGGATATTCTCCGACCGGTCGCCCCGCGAGAAGGTGAGGTCCCGGTTCAGGCCGAAGCGCAGGTTGTCGCCGTCGAGGACGTAGACGTGGCGTCCCTCCTCGTGGAGCCGGCGCTCGAGCTCCTGGGCGATCGACGACTTCCCCGATCCGGACAGGCCCGTCATCCAGATGGTCACGGCCCGCTGGCCGAGGAGCCGCTCGCGGGCGCCGGCGGAGACGGGGCTCACCTCGGCGCGGATATTCTCGGACTTCGGCGCGGACAGCCCGCCGGCCGGAGCGCGAAGCTGGCTCTCGGGCATCCGGTCGATGATCATGCCCGCGGCCACGGTGCCGTTGCTGATCGGATCGACGACGATGAAGCTGCCGGTCAGCCGGTTGTTCTTGTAGGGATCGAGGAAGAGCTTCTGATTGGTCTGAAACGCCACGCGGCCGATCTCGTTGAGGCCGAGCGCCGGCGAGGGCGCGCGGCTCAGGGTATTGACGTCCACCCGGTATTCCACGCGCTTCACGACGGCCTTCACCGTCTGGCTGGTGTGCTTGAGCAGGTAGGGCCGGTCCGTCTCCATCGGCGCATCGGCCATCCAGACCAGCATGGCCTCGAAGCTCGACTGCACGGACGGCAGGTTCCTGGGATGCACGAGGAGATCGCCGCGCGAGAGGTCGATCTCGTCCTCGAGCGTCACCGTGACCGACATCGGGGCGAAGGCGTACTCGTGCTCCCCGTCATAGCTCAGGATGGACTTGACGCGGGTCGTCCGCATCGAGGGCAGCGCCAGGACCTCCTCGCCCTTCTTGAGCACACCGGAGGCGATCTGTCCCGCGTAGCCCCGGAAATCCTGGTGCGGCCGGATCACGTACTGCACGGGGAATCGGAGGTCGATGAGGTTCCTGTCGCTGCCGACATAGACGCTTTCGAGGTGGTCGAGCACGGACTCGCCGTGGTACCAGGGCATCTTCGGGCTCCAGGTCACCACGTTGTCGCCGTTGAGCGCGCTGATCGGGATGAACTTGAGGTCGGCGATGCCGAGGCGCGTGGCGAATTCGGTGAACTCGCCGACGATCCGGTCGAACACGTCTTGCGCGTGGTCGACGAGGTCCATCTTGTTCACCGCGACGAGGAGCCGCGGAATCCCGAGCAGCGAGGCGATGAACGAGTGCCGCTTGGTCTGCGTGAGGATGCCGTGGGCGGCGTCGATGAGGATGATCGCCAGGTCGGCGGTGGAGGCGCCCGTCGCCATGTTGCGCGTGTACTGCTCGTGGCCGGGCGTGTCGGCGATGATGAACTTCCGCCGCGGCGTCGAGAAGTAGCGATACGCGACGTCGATCGTGATGCCCTGCTCGCGCTCGGCCCGCAGGCCGTCGGTGAGGAGGGCGAAGTCGATCTCGGGGCCGGTGCCGACCCGCGCGCTGTCCGCGCGCAAGGTCGAGAGCTGGTCCTCGTAGATGGACTTGGTGTCGTGCAGCAGCCGCCCGATGAGGGTCGACTTGCCGTCGTCGACGCTGCCCACGGCGGAGAAGCGCAGGAGGTCCTTCGACGCGTTCCGCTCGAGGAAGTCGAGGATGCGCTGGCGGCTCGCCGGCTCTGCTCATGTCAGAAGTACCCCTCGCGCTTCTTTTTCTCCATGGACCCGTCGGAGTCGTGGTCGATGACCCGCGTGCCGCGCTCGGAGGTGCGGGCGACCATCATCTCCTCGACGATCTCCTCGATGCTCGAGGCCGTCGAGCGAATGGCCCCGGAGCAGGGAACGCAGCCGAGGCTGCGGAACCGACAGAGGATCTGCTCGACCTGCTCACCCGCCGACGGCCCGTAGCGCTGGCCCCGCCCGAAGACGTGGTCGAGGACGATGATCTGCCCATTGCGGACCACCGCCTCGCGCGGCTTTGCGAAGTAGAGCGGGATTGACGGGGATCTGCTCGAGGTAGATGTACTGCCACACGTCGAGCTCCGTCCAGTTCGACAGCGGGAACACCCGGATCGACTCGCCGGGATTGACCCGCGCATTGTAGAGGTTCCACAGCTCGGGGCGCTGATTTTTGGGATCCCACTGACCGAATTGGTCACGGAAGGAGAAGAAGCGCTCCTTCGCGCGCGACTTCTCCTCGTCGCGCCGCGCGCCGCCGATGGCGGCATCGAAGCGATGGTGGCGGAGGCCGGTCAGCAGAGCCTCCGTTTTGAGGAAGCCGCAACAATTTTGCGTGCCGAGGTCGAACGGATTGGCGCCCGCGGTGATGGCCGGCTCATTGCGCCAGACGAGGAGGTCGGCGCCGATCTCCTGCACGCATCGGTCCCGGAACTCGTACATCTCGGTGAACTTATAGCCCGTGTCCACGTGCATCAGCGGAAACGGGATCTTGCCCGGGTGGAAGGCTTTCTGCGCCAGCCGGAGCAGGCACGACGAGTCCTTGCCGATCGAGTAGAGAAGCACCGGCCGCTCGAACTCCGCGACCACTTCCCGCATGACGTGGATGCTCTCGGCCTCGAGGTACCGGATATGGCTGAGCGAATAGGTGGCGGTCTCTGCGGTCATCAATGCTGGGGCTCCAATCGATTGTCAGGCGTCCGGGCTGATCCATTGTGCAATCTCTGGGCCCGCGGGCCCAGGATAGACACCGAAGCCGCACGCCTTTTCACGCGATTCCATTAATACACATATTACGATCGACATATAGAAAAATACGTCCGTAGACGGGAACTGGAATTCTCTTCGCCTGTGGAAAGCGATTTCCCTGAGACTCAGAGGGTGCCGATGCCGTGTGCAGCGATACCGGGAGAAGGATTCAAGGGTGGAGATGCGAGCCAACTAGCCTTCGAGACAAGGGAAAATGAGTCGATGAAGCTCCGATTCACCGCCGCCGAGTCTACGCGCGGCCCTGTTCTTGCTATCCGAGCACCGGCATGCACGTCAAAGAACTCGTGATCCCGGAGCACATTGAATCGGCGAGCGCCAAACAGGTGCTCGAGTGGTCTCTCGAAACCTTCCAGCCCCGCATCGGTCTCTGCACGAGCTTCGCTGCCGAGGGCGTCGTATTGATCGACATGCTGACGAAGCTGACAAATCGTGTCCGTGTCTTCACGCTCGACACGGGCCGGCTGATGCCCGAGACCTACGCCGTCATCGAGGCGATCCGGGAGCGCTACGACCTCGAGATCGAGGTCTTCTTTCCCGCACGGAGGCCGTCGAGGCCATGACCCGTGAGGAAGGTGTCAACCTCTTCTACCGCAGTGTCGAGGCCCGCAAGCGCTGCTGTGCGGTCCGGAAGGTGGAGCCGCTCGAGCGCGCGCTCGCCGGGCTCGACGCCTGGATCGCCGGGCTGCGCCGGGATCAAGCCGAGACGCGCACCGCCGTCCGAAAGGTGGAGATCGACGAGGCCCATGGGGGCATCGTCAAGATCAATCCGCTCGCCGACTGGACCTGGGAGGAGATCTGGTCCTATATCCGCGCCCACGACATCCCGTACAACGCGCTCCACGACCTGGGATATCCGAGCATCGGCTGCGCGCCGTGCACGCGGGCGGTGGCGCCGGGCGAGGACCAGCGGGCCGGGCGCTGGTGGTGGGAGGAAGATCGCGCCGCGACGGAGTGCGGCCTGCACCCCGGTCGAGGGCGGGCATCGGTGCCCGGCGCGACCGGGAGCTAGGCGTCGGTGTGCGCATGAGCCTTCACCCTGCTCCGCGGGTTGACCTGGTCGGCGGGACGCGCTGCCGAGCGGCGTCGGAGTCGATCGTGCGCCTGCTCGACGACCCGTGCCGAGCTCCCGGCCACGCCGGCGGAGCGGCGGGCGGTCGCGCTGCTCGCGCGGGAAGAGGCAGTGCCCTCCGGCGGCTCGTCGAACTGGTGGCGCGGGATTTGTATCGCCATGAGCTGCGTCACGGCGGATCGACCGCCGAGATCGGGTTCGCGGGCAGTGCCTTGTTCCGAGCCGATGCCGAGCGGGTGATCGCGGACGCCGCCGGCTCGCTGTGGATGATCGATCGACATCACGAGTGAGGAGATGTATTGCAATGCGATTCCGCGACAGCGCTCTGATCCTCCTGATCCTCTCCGCCGCGCTCGCGCTGTCCGTGGCCGCGCCGCGCGCCCCGTGGCCGCCCAGGGCGAGGTGACGCTGCTCAACGTCTCCTACGACCCGACGCGCGAGCTGTACCAGGAGCTCAACGCGGCCTTCGCCAAGTACTGGAAGGGCAAGACCGGCCAGACGCGTCACCGTGCAAGCAGTCGCACGGCGGCTCGGGCAAGCAGGCGCGCTCGGTCATCGACGGCCTCGAGGCCGACGTCGTCACGCTGGCGCTCGGCTACGACGTCGACGCCCTGCGCCAGCACGCCAAGCTGATCGCCGGCGAACTGGCAGACAGCGGCTGCCGAACAACAGCGCGCCCTACACCTCGACCATCGTGTTCCTGGTGCGCAAGGGCAATCCCAAGGGCATCAAGGACTGGGACGACCTGGTGAAGCCGGGCGTCGTCGGTGATCACGCCGAACCCCAAGACCTCGGGCGGCGCGCGGTGGAACTACCTCGCCGCGTGGGGCTACGCCCTGCGGCAAGCAAGGCGGCGACGAGGCCAAGGCGCAGGACTTCGTCACGCGGCTGTACAAGAACGTGCCCGTGCTCGACTCCGGGGCGCGCGGCGTCGACGACCACGTTCGCGCAGCGCGGCATCGGCGACGTGCTGATCGCGTGGGAGAACGAGGCCTTCCTCGCGGTGAAGGAGCTGGGGCCGGACAAGTTCGCGATCGTGGTGCCCTCGCGTCAGCATCCTGGCCGAGCCGCCGGTGACCGTCGTCGACAAGACGGTGGACAAGCAGGGCACGCGGGCGGTGGCCGCAGGCCTACCTCGAGTACCTGTACGCGCGAGGACGGGCAGGAGATCGCGGCCAAGCACTACTACCGGCCGCGGCTGGCCAAGGTGGCGAGCAAGCACGCGGGCGACTTCCCGAAGGTGAGCCTGTTCACCATCGACGAGGTCTTCGGCGGCTGGGCCAAGGCCCAGACCAGACGCACTTCGGCGACGGCGGCATCTTCGACGAGATCTACCAGCCGAAGTAATGGCAGCCGACGCCATGCCGAAGCAATCGCAGGCGAAGTCATGGTGAGGGACCGGTCGTGATCGGCGGCCGGCTCCGGCGGCGGCACTCGCGTCCTCCCGGGGTTCGGGCTCGCGATGGGCTTCACCGTGTTGTACCTGTCGCTGATCGTGCTCCTCCCGCTCTCCGCCGTGGTCTTCAAGAGCGCGACGGTGAGCTGGGCGCAGTTCTGGGCCACGGTGTCGAGCCCGCGCGTCCTCGCCTCGTACCGCCTGAGCTTCGGCGCGTCGTTCGTGGGCGCGCTGATCAACATGGTCTTCGGCGTCCTGCTCGCCTGGGTCCTCGTGCGCTACGAGTTCCCGGGCCGCCGGTTCGCCGACGCCCTCGTCGATCTGCCGTTCGCCCTGCCGACCGCCGTCGCGGGCATCGCGCTCACCGCGGTGTACGCTCGAAGGACGGCTGGATCGGGCAGTACCTCGAGCCGCTCGGCATCAAGGCGGCGTTCACGCCGCTCGGCATCATGATCGCGCTCACCTTCATCGGGCTGCCCTTCGTCGTGCGCACCGTGCAGCCGGTGCTCGAGAACCTGGAGGTCGAGCTGGAGGAGGCCGCCGCGAGCCTCGGGGCGACCCGCTGGCAGACGTGCGCGGCGGGTCATCTTCCCGATCTTGATGCCCGCCGTGCTCACCGGCTTCGCGCTCGCCTTCGCGTCGCGCGCTCGGCGAGTACGGGTCCGTCGATCTTCATCGCCGGCAACATGCCGATGAAGACCGAGATCGCGCCGCTCTCATCATCACCAAGCTCGAGCAGTACGACTACGCGGGCGCCACGGCAATCGCCCTCGTGATGCTCGCCGCCTCGTTCGTCCTGCTGCTCGGGATCAACTCGCTCCAGTGGTGGAGCCGGCGGCACCAGGAGGCATGATCCCGTGAGCCAGGGGCGATCGTCAGGATCGGGGCGCTCGACGTGCGGGCCACGAGCGAGCCGCGCGTCATCCGGTGGCTTCTGATCGGCGTCGCCCTCGCCTTTCTGGTCCTGTTCGTCTGTCTGCCGCGTGGTGGCCGTCTTCGTCCAGGCGCTCGAGAAGGGCTCGGCGCCTACTTCACGTCGCTCACCGAGCCCGATGCGTGGTCGGCCATCCGCCTCACGCTCCTGACCGCCGCCATCGCCGTGCCGCTGAACCTGGTGTTCGGGCTCGCGGCGGCCTGGGCGGTCGCGAAGTTCGACTTTCCGCGGCAAGACCGCCCTCGTCACGCTGATCGACCTGCCGTTCTCGCGTGTCGCCCGTCGTCTCGGGCTTGATCTACGTCCTGCTCTTCGGCGCGCAGGGGTGGCTCGGCGGATGGCTCGCCGGGCACGACGTGAAGATCCTCTTCGCGGTGCCGGGCATCGTCCTCGCCACGCTGTTCGTGACGTTGCCGTTCGTCGCGCGCGAGCTGATCCCGCTCATGCAGGCGCAGGGGACGGAGGAGGAGGAGGCGGCCATGGTGCTCGGCGCCCGCGGCTGGCAGACCTTCTGGCGCGTGACGCTGCCGCAACGTCAAGTGGGGCGCTGCTCTACGGCGTGATCCTCTGCAATGCCCGCGCGATGGGCGAGTTCGGCGCCGTCTCGGTCGTGTCCGGCCACATCCGCGGCCAGACCAACACCCTGCCCCTGCACGTCGAGATCCTCTACAACGAATACAACTTCGTCGCCGCGTTCGCCGCGGCCTCGCTCCTGGCCATGCTGGCGCTCGTCACGCTCACCGCGAAGGCGCTGGTCGAGTGGTGGTCGCCCGAAGTCGGTCATCTGGAGGCGCGCGGGGACGGGCCGCCGAGATCAGGACGGTTGCCACATGAGCATCGCGGTTCGACACGTCTCCAAGCGCTTCGGCACCTTTACCGCCCTCGACGACGTCACCCTCGACGTGCCGAGCGGCGAGCTCGTCGCGCTGCTCGGGCCGTCGGGCTCGGGCAAGACGACGCTGCTGCGGATCATCGCGGGCCTCGAGGTCGCCGACGCGGGCACCATCCTGTTCGACGGCGAGGACGCCACGGCGCAGCACGTGCGCGATCGCGCGCGTCGGCTTCGTGTTCCAGCACTACGCGCTGTTCCGCCACATGACGGTGTCCGAGAACATCGCCTTCGGGCTGCGCGTGCGGCCGCGGCGCGCTGCGGCCGGCCGAGCGCGACATCCAGGCACGCGTGCGGGAGCTGCTCAAGCTCGTGCAGCTCGACTGGCTCGCGGACCGCTACCCTCGCAGCTCTCGGGCGGCCAGCGCCAGCGCATCGCCCTGGCTCGCGCGCTCGCCGTCGAGCCGCGCGTGCTGCTGCTGGACGAGCCCTTCGGGGCGCTCGACGCCAAGGTGCAGGAAAGAGCTGAGGCGGTGGCTGCGGCGCCTGCACGACGATCTCAAGATCACGAGCGTGTTCGTCACCCACGACCAGGACGAGGCGCTCGAGGTGGCCGATCGGGTGGTGGTGATGAACGGCGGTCGCGTCGAGCAGGTCGGATCGCCCGCCGCGGTCTACGACGAGCCGGCCAGTCCCTTCGTCTATGACTTCCTCGGCAGCGTGAACCTGTTCCACGGGCGCGTCCACCGGGGCCGGGTGCGCATCGGCGGGCTCGAGGTCGAGGTCCCCGAGCACGGTGAGGCTCAGGATAGCCCGGCCGTCGCCTACGTCCGTCCCCACGACATCGAGGTGGAGCGCGGGCGCGACGGGCGGCCCGTCATCGACGTGATCGTGCGCCACATCCTGACGGCGGGCTCACGCGTGCGGCTCGACCTCGAGCGCACCGACAGCGGCGGGCTCATCGAGGCCGAGGTGAGCCAGGAGCGGTATCGCGAGCTGAAGCTCGCGGTCGGGGATCAGGTATACGTGCGGCCACGCGCCGTGCGCGTCTTCGTGAACTGAGGGCGCCCGTCCGCTCCGCCAGGAGCTCGTGGCAGAAGCTCGGCTGGAGCGATGAGAAGGGTCCAGCTGCGAGGCGGCGCCCGATGGCCGCACGCGAGGCGTACTCTGGCGTCGCAGCGTGCGGTCGAGGGCGCCGTACCTCCGCAGATGGGCTGCCTTATCATCGCTCTAGCCCGCGCTATTGGTTGACTCGCCGGGGGCTTGAGGCGAGACTCGGCTCATCATGATCGTCCCCCGCCGGAGCGCGCTCTTCATGCCCGCCTCGAATGCCACGGGCCCTCGACAAGGCGCGGACGCTTCCCGCGGACGTCCTCATCTTCGACCTGGAGGACGCGGTCGCACCCGACGCCAAGCCCGGCGCGCGGGCGATGGCCGTCGCCGCGGCGGGCGGCGGGGGCTACGGACGGCGCGAGGTAGTGGTGCGGGTCAACGGGCTCGACACCCCATGGGGGCGGGATGATCTGAGCGCCGCTGCGCGCTCGGGCGCCGCCGCCGTCCTCCTGCCGAAGGTCGAATCCCCCGCGGCGGTTGTGGCGGCCCTCGACACCATCGCCGCTCACGGCGCCCCCGAGTCCATGGCGCTCTGGTGCATGGTCGAGACGCCGTGCGGTGTCCTCGCGGCCGCCGCCATCGCGGCGGCGAGCCCGCGGGTCGCCGCGCTGGTGATGGGCACCTCGGACCTGGCCAAGGAGCTCGGAGCGCGACCCACTCGCGAGCGGCTGCCGCTCGCGACGAGCCTGGGGCTCGTGGTGCTCGCGGCGCGGGCGCATGGGCTCGTCGCGCTCGACGGTGTCCACCTCGACCTGGACGACGAGGACGGCTTCATCGCGGCGTGTCGCCAGGGGCGGGACATGGGCTTCGACGGAAAGACGCTGATCCACCCGAAGCAGATCGCCGCGGCGAACGCCGCCTTCGGCCCCTCGGCCGAGGAGATCGCCGGTGCGCGCCGGGTCATCGACGTCCATGACGCGGCCGCGGCGGCCGGCAAGGGCGTGGCCGTCCTCGACGGGCGGCTCATCGAGAACCTCCACGCGGCGGAGGCGCGCCGGGTGGTCGCGCTGGCCGAGGCCATCGGGGCGCTCGAGTCGGCGGCCACGGCGAGGGCGTGAACGTGGCGCCGCGATCCGAAACCCAAACACCAGCGGCGAAGGAGCTGGATCATGGGGAAACGACTGCTCATCACGATCGTCTCGACTGTGCTCGGTCTCGCCGTGATCGGGGCGGCCGTTCCGCTCGCGGTGCATGCCGCGGGCGGCGGGGAGGCGGGGACGAGGGCGCCCCTCGTCCAAGCCGCAGGACCCGGATTACACGGCGGCGGTGGCGGCGATCAAGGCGGGTGACTATGCCCGGGCGATCCCATTGCTCGACAAGGTGGTCGAGCGCGACGCCAAGAGCGCCGACGCCTATAACTGGCTGGCCTACGCCACGCGCAAGAACGGCGATCCCGCCGCGTCCATCCCGATCTACGAGAAGGCGCTGGCCATCGATCCCAAGCATCGCGGCGCCCACGAGTACATCGGCGAGGCCTATCTCATGCTCGGGGACATCGCCAAGGCCAAGCGCCACCTCGCGGCGCTCGACTCGCTGTGCTGGCTCCCCTGCGAGGAGTACCGGGACCTCAAGAAGGCGGTCCAGGGGTACGAAAAACAGGGCAAGAAGTAATCTGATGAATCGAGCCATGTCCGCGACGCCGTTCGACTACGGCACGTGGTCGCGCCTCCTCGCCTGCGTGGTGACTCCCGAGGGCAAGGTCGACTACGAGGCGCTTGCCGCGCGCCGCGACCTCCTCGATCGCTTCGTCGCGCTCCTGGCCTCGGCGAGCCCGGACACCGCCCCAGAGCGCTTCCCCTCCGAGGACCACGCGCTCGCCTACTGGATCAACGCCTACAATGCCTTCGTGCTGCACGCGGTGATGGAGGAGTATCCGATCCGCTCGGTGTGGAAGGTGAAGGACGGCCAGTTCTTCGATCGCCGGCGCCACGACGCGGGCGGCCGCGTGGTGAGCCTCAACGACATCGAGCACCGGATCCTGCGCGCGCGGTTCGCCGAGCCGCGCATCCACTTCGCGATCAACTGCGCGTCGAACGGATGCCCGCCGATGCGCCCTCAGGCGTACGAGGCCGACGGCATCCGCGACACGCTCGACGCGGCCACGCGCCAGTTCCTCGCGAGCGAGTGGAACTGCCGCGTCGACGCGGGCCAGAAGCGGATCTACGTCTCGCGGCTCTTCCGGATGTACGCCGAGGATTTCGCCGGCGATGTCGACTCGACCGAGGCGTACCGGCACGGCGTGCTCGCCTTCGTGGCCGAGCACACCGGCGTGTCGCTGGTCGAGCTCGGCGAGTACGAGGTGGTCTACAACGTATACGACTGGGGCTTGAACGACGCGCACCGCGCCCCGAACCTGCGGCCCGTCACCTTTCACGAGAGCGTGGAGACGTTCCACGAGGGCGACGCGCGAGCTGCGGGAGCTGTTTCTCTACGACGGCAATTTCTGCAACCGGGCGTGCTCCTGGTGCACGGTGTTCGGCTCGCCGGAGGGCTGGCACCAGGCCTATTCCGAGCGGGTGCTCGACTCGGCGGCGGCGGCCGTCGCCCCGGACGGCAATATCAAGTTCTACGGAGGCGAGCCCACGCTCCACGTCGAGGGGCTCATCGAAGCCATGCGCTACGTGCGGGGCCGCGGCTTCCGGGGCCTCTTCACGATCTACTCGAACGGCGTGCGCGCGCGGGCGCTGATCCGCGTCCTCGACAGCGACCCCAGGACCGAGGCGGTGCTGAACTACTCCATCTACCTGGGCCGCGACGCCGAGCCCTTGCCCGAGCGCGCCAAGGATCTCCTCGAAACGTGGGCGCGCGCCCATCCTCTTCGGCTCTTCACCGGCTACAAGGTGCTCTATCGCGTGGGCGCCGCGATCGGCCAGACCATCGACCGCGACCGCGAGGCGGCCTACCACGCGCAGTCGTCCTGCCTTCTCTGCTTCCCGGTCCTGCGCTCGACGGGCGACTATCACGCCTGCCCCTTCGCCATCGAAAACCCCGCCCCCATTACCAGCTCGGCGACCTCTCCACGCCCCGGCCGAGATAAACGCGAACTACCGCCGCTTCCGGACCTGGGCCCAGCACACCCTCGACCCCGCCGCGAGATCCCGCAACCTCACGAGCTGCGAGATGTGCCAGACGCCACGTAACAGACCTCCCCACCTACCGCGACACAACGAGCTAACCAAGAAGAGATCTGTCTGGGACTCAGCCTCGGATCCACAGGCAGGGGCTGACGGGGCGAGCGAGAGCGGAGGTGAGGTCCGGTTTGGGACCCAGCCCACGAGGCGCCGGGCAGGGGCGGGGGCCTCTCCGCGGAGCCGTATCTTCTGCGCGTGGTCGAAGCCGACCACGCCAATCTCGTGGCCCCAACGAGAGGCCTCAACCGGTCGCAACTCAGCGTGCTCCGCGGAGAGGCCCCCGCCCCTGCCCGGCGCTTTGTCGACACGCCCGCCCGCCCAACGTCCCCGCGGTGACGCGCGGTGAGTCGCGACGGAGGGCGAGACATGATGCTTGACGCCCGCCCATCCCACCGTGATAGTGATGCGGCCATGAAGATCGCGGACGTGCGCGTGATGCGGGCAGACATCCCCGTGCGCCGCCCCCACAAGATGTCCTTCACGACGCTCGAGGCGGTGAACTTCGTCTTCGTCCGGCTCGAGGCCACGGACGGGCAGGTGGGCTGGGGCGAGGCGGCCTGCCTGGGCGGTCCGACCTGGAGCGAGGAATCGGCGGAGTCCGTCGCCGCGATCGTCGAGCGCTACGTCGCGCCCTGGCTACGCGGCTCGGAGGCGACGGGCATCGAGGCGGTGAGCCGCGAGATGGCCCGCCGCGTCCAGGGCAATCCCTTCGCCCGCGCGGCGGTGGAGATGGCGCTCTGGGATCTGAATGCGCGCGCGCTCGGCGTGCCCGTCCACCGGCTCCTCGGCGGCCGCGTGCGCGACCGCGTGCCGCTGTCCTGGTCGCTCGCCGTCGCCGATCACGACGCCGAGATCGAGGAGGCGCGCGCCAAAGTGGCGGCCGGCCACCGCATCTTCAAGGTGAAGACCGGCGCCCTGGCGTGGGCCGAGGACGTGGCGCGCGTGCGCCGGCTGCGCGAGGCGCTCGGGCCCGAGATCGCGCTGCGCGTGGACGCCAACCAGGGCTGGGATCGGCCGACGGCGCTCCGGGCCATCCGCGCGCTCGAGCCCTTCAACCTGACTTCGTCGAGCAGCCCGTCCCGCGCTGGGACCTGGAGGGCATGGCGGAGATCGGGCGCCGTGTCGATGTGCCGATCATGGCGGACGAGTCCTGCTGCTCCCCGCACGACGCCCTCGCGCTGGCGCGTCTCGGAGGCGTCAGCATCCTCGGGCTCAAGCTCACCAAGTCCGCGGGCATTGCCGGCAGTCTCGCCATCGCCCGCATCGCCGAGGCGGCGGGCCTGACGTGCTATGTCGGCTGCATGATCGAGACCTCGCTCGGCACGGCGGCCTACCTCGCAGGTGGCGCTCGCCGCCGCGCCCGTCGTCTGGGGCTGCGAGCTCTTCGGCCCGCTCCTGCTCACCGGCGATGTGGTGCGGGCGCCCGTCGCCTACGAGGGCGGCGCCATCCTCGCGCTCGACGGTCCCGGCCACGGCGTCGAGGTCGACGAGGCGGCCATCCGCGAATGGGCGCCGCGCGCCTGATGCGCCAATGACGCGCGGCTGGGCGGCGGCGTGACGGACGCGCCGGCCATCGAGACGCGCGGGCTCACGAAGCGCTTCGGCGGGCTCGTCGCCGTGGACGACCTGTCGCTCGCGGTGCCGCCGGGGCAGATCCGCGGATTGATCGGCCCCAATGGCTCGGGCAAGACCACCGCGGTGAACGTGCTGTCGGGCCTCTACCGGCCGGACGCCGGGGAGATCCACCTGTGCGGCCGGCGCACCGACCGGCTGCGGCCGCACGAGATCGCGGCGTGCGGCGTCGCGCGGACGTTTCAGATCTCGAAGCTCTTCGGCAGCATGACGGTGCTCGAAAACGTGCTCGTGCCCGCGCTGGCCGCGCGCGATCGGGGCGCCAGGCGCTCGTCGGCCGCTGTGCTCGATCGGGCCCGCGGCCTTCTCGACTTCGTGACGCTGGACGGGATGCGCCACGCCCTCGCCAAGGAGCTGTCGGGCGGACAGAGCATGCTCGTGCAGATCGCCCGCGCGCTCATGGTCGATCCGCTCCACGTGATCCTGATGGACGAGCCGTTCGCGGGCGTGCATCCCGCGATTCGCGACATCATCATGGAAGCGATCCTCAAGATGAACCGGGAGGAGGCGGTCACGTTCCTCATCGTCTCCCACGAGATGGCCGAGCTGCGCCGGCTCTGCCAGCGCGTGTCGGTGATGGACGACGGGCACCTCATCGCCGAGGGCACGCTCGAAGAAATGGCCCACACCCCGCGGTGCTCGAGGCGTATCTCGGGACGTCGTCGGGCACGTGATGGGGCGCCTCGACCTCGAGCATGTCGCCGCGGGGTACGTCGAGGGGATCGATATCCTCTCGGACATCACGCTGCGGGTCGAGCCGGGCAGCATCACGGGCGTGATCGGACCCAATGGCGCGGGCAAGTCCACGCTGCTCCGGACGATCTTCGGCTTCCTGCACGCGCGGCGGGGACGATCGCGCTCGACGGGCGGCCGATCCACACGCTGGCACCGCACGAGGTCAAGCGCCTCGGCATCAGCTATGTGCCGCAGGGAGCCAATATCTTTCCCCAGCTCACGGTCGAGGAGAACCTGCTGCTGGGAGCCTGGGTGATCCGCCGGGAGCGGGTGCGCGTGGCCGAGCGGCTCGAGCGCGCGTATGCCGCCTTCCCCCGGCTCCTCGAGCGGCGGCGCCGGCGCGCCACCGCGCTGTCGGGCGGCGAGGCGAAGATGCTCTCGCTCGCCAAGGAGCTCGTGACGGACCCCGCGCTGATCCTGGTCGACGAGCCCTCGGCGGGCCTGGCCCCGCGCATCGTCGAGCAGGTCTACGCGCGGCTCCTCGAGGTGCGCGGGCAGGGGGTCACGATCCTGCTCGTCGACCAGAACATCAACAAGGCGGTCGAGGTCTCGGACTACCTGTACATGATCGAGCGCGGTGGAGTGAAGCGCGAGGGACCGCGCGCGGAGTTCGCCGACCAGCTTCGCGACATCGTGCGCGACTCGCTCCTCGGCGCCTGAACCGATGGCGGGCCTCGGGCGCCGTCTCGGCTGGTGTGTCGCCGGGTACGCCGCGCTCGCCTGGCTGCCCCTCGCGGCCTCGGAGTACCACACGCACGTCTTCACGATCGCGCTGTACTACGTGATCGTGGCCGTCGGCTGGAATCTGCTCGCCGGGTATGCGGGCCAGTTCTCGCTCGCGCAGCACACGTTCGCGGGCATCGGCGCCTATGGCTCGGCCCTCCTGTGTCTCTATGCGGGGGTGCCGATCCTGGTCGGCATCGTCGCGGGCGCGGTGCTCGCGGCGGTGGTCGGCTACGGCCTCGGGACGCTGTGCCTCCGGATGCGGGCGATCTATCTGGCGCTCGCGACGTGGGCCTTCGCCGAGTCCGTGCGGCTCCTCGTCGCCGTCGAGTACCCGATCACCCGCGGGGACCTCGGCCTCAAGACGGCCGTGCTCTTCGGGGCGAACCCCACCCCGTACTTCTACGTGTTCCTCGGCTTGGCCCTCGCATCGCTCCTGGTGGCGTGGCAGGTCGTCCACTCGCGCCTGGGCTCCTATCTCCGGGCGATCCGCGACGACGAGGAGGCGGCCGCGGTGATGGGGGTCGACACCTTCAGGTACAAGCGCCTCGCCTTCGTGATCTCGGCGGTCTTTGCCGCCGTCGCCGGCGGCTTCCTCGGCCACTACATCGGCTTGCTCTCGCCCACACCGATGAAGTTCAACGAGATGGCCATCATCATCATCATGGTCATCGCCGGCGGCTTCCGCACGTTCGCCGGCCCCGTCCTCGGCGCCATCTCGATCGAGCTCCTCTCCGAAGCCCTCCGCCCCTGGGGCGAGATCCGCATGGTCCTCTTCGCGCTGCTCGTCATCCTCATCGCCCGCGCCTACCCCACCGGCCTCGCCGGCCTCTGCACGGCCGCCGCCGACCGCGTGTCCCGCGCCATTCCCCGTCTCGCGCCCCTGCTATCCTCCCGCCAGACCGACTGAGCCTCCCGCCCGCCCACGCCAGTCCTGTGGCCGTAAACCCCTGTCTTCGTGAGCAAGGAACATGACAGGCCGCAAGGGCTCTGCTAGACTCGTGGCACTCATCGCCCCGATGATCGCGGTACCCCCTCGACGAGGTAGTCGGGTCTCGACCTGGATGAGCTATGGAGAGTCTCCCCAACGGCGTGAGAGAGCTTCGCTCCAAGGAGCCGGTGTTTGATGCTTGCGAGGCGCGCGATGACAGACACTTGGACCTCGCCATCCGTCTGCCGCGCCGGAACCTTCGGGCCGCGCGCCGAGTTCCACCTAGGAGATCGTGTCGAGTCCGCCCCGGCGATCGAGCGGCCTCCGACATGACGGACAGGACGACCGAGAGCTGATGCCAGAGACCGCCACCGGCGCCGGTCGCGCAAGACCATCGCCCCCGGCCCTCGCTCGCGAGATGGACACGTTCCCCAAGCTCGCGCTGGACAATGCCCGGCGCATGCCGGCCAAGATCGCGATCCGCGAGAAGGGCTACGGCATCTGGCAGGCCTATAGCTGGACGCGGTACGCGGAGGAGACGCGCGACATCGCGCTCGGCCTGGCCGCCATCGGCTTTGCGCGCGGCGACAAGACGGCCGTCGTCGGCGACAACCGCCCGGAGCTCTACTGGGCCATGCTCGCCACGCAGGCGCTCGGCGGGATCCCGGTGCCGCTCTACCAGGACTCCATCGAGCGGGAGATGCAGTACATCGTCGACCACGCGGAGGCCCGCTTTGCCGTGGTCGAGGACCAGGAGCAGGTGGACAAGCTGCTCCACGTCAAGGCCGAGTGTCCCCACCTGCAGCACGTGATCTACAAGGACGCGCGGGGCATGCGGCGTTACGCGGACCCGTGCCTCTTGAGCCTGGAGGCGCTGCAGGAGCTCGGTCGGAAGTTCGGGCGCGAGCACCCCGCTACTTCGACGAGGAAGTCGCCAAGGGGCGGGGACGACGTCGCGGTCATCTGCTACACGTCGGGCACCACGGGCCGGCCCAAGGGGACGATGCTCACGCACCGGAACCTCATCGAGACGGCCAAGAGTGCCGTCGCGCGCGAGGGGCTCTCCGCCTCCGACGAGGTCGTGGCCTATCTGCCCATGGCGTGGATCGGCGACCACATGTTCTCGTTCGGCCAGTCCATCGCGACAGGCTTTACGACCAATTGCCCGGAGAGCGCCGCGACCGTCCTGCACGACCTGAAGGAGATCGGGCCGACGTACTTCTTCGCGCCGCCGCGGATCTGGGAGACCATCCTCACTCAGGTGATGGTGCGCATCGACGACGCATCGTCGCCCAAGCGCCGCATGGTCCACTTCTTCCTCGACGTTGCCCGGCGGGTGGAGCGGCGCCGCCTCGCGCACGAGCCGGTGCCCCTTGGCGATCGCGTGCTGTACCAGGTCGGCCGCGTGCTCGTCTACGGTCCCCTGCGCGACAATCTGGGCATGCGGCGGATCCGTGTGGCCTATACCGCGGGTGAGGCGATCGGCCCGGAGCTCTTCGAGTTCTACCGCTCGCTCGGCATCAACGTGAAGCAGCTCTACGGCATGACGGAGTCGAGCGCGCTGGTGTGCATCCAGCAGGACGGCGACGTGAAGCTCGACACGGTGGGAACGCCGCTGCCGGGCGTCGAGCTGCGGATCAGCGACTCCGGCGAGGTGATGTACCGGAGCCCGGGTGTCTTCGCCGGCTACTACAAGAACCCCGAGGCCACGCGGGAGACGCTGGAGGACGGCTGGATCCACTCGGGCGACGCGGGCGTCATCGACAAGGACGGCCACCTCAAGATCATCGACCGGGCCAAGGACGTCGGCCGGCTCACCGACGGCACCCTCTTCGCGCCCAAGTACCTCGAGAACAAGCTCAAGTTCTCGCCCTACGTCAAGGAGGCCGTGTGCGTCGGACCGGGACGGCCGTTCGTCGCCGCGCTCGTGAACATCGACCTCGGGTCGGTGGGGAGCTGGGCGGAGCGGCGGAACATCGCCTACACGAGCTACACCGATCTCGCCCAGAAGCCCGAGGTGTACGAGCTGATCCGGCAGGAGGTCGAGCGCGTGAATCGGAGCCTCCTCGGGGAGGCCGCGCTCTCGGGCGCCCAGATCCGGCGGTTCCTGCTGCTCCACAAGGAGCTCGACGCCGACGACCAGGAGATCACCCGGACCCGCAAGGTGCGCCGCGGGTTCGTCGGCGAGAAGTACGCGGCCGCTGATCGACGCGCTCTACTCCGAGAGCGACGTCGTCAAGGTCGAGGCGCAGGTCACGTACGAAGACGGCCGCACCGCCACCGTGCGCGCCGACGTGCGCATCCGCGACGCCGAGACGTTCGCGGTGGCGAAGGCATGACGGACCACGGGGAGCCTCCGGCCCCTCCTCGCCGTCGAGGACGTCAGCGTCAACTTTGGCGCCGTGCAGGCGCTGACCCGCGTCAGCCTCGAGATCCGGCGAGGCGAGACCGTCGCGATCATCGGCCCGAACGGCGCCGGCAAGACCACGCTGCTCAACGTGATCAGCGGGTTCTACCACGCCTCCTCCGGCCGCATCCTGTACGAGGGCCGGGACCGCACGCACCTTCGCCCTTATGACGTGGCCGCGCTCGGCATCGCCCGGACGTTTCAGAACGTGGCCCTCTTCAAGGGCATGAGCGTGCTCGACAACATCATGACGGGCCGGCTGCTCAAGATGCGCGGCAATGTCCTGCTCGACGCCGTCTACTGGGGCCGGCCAGAAGCAGGAGCTCGAGCACCGCGCCGTTGTCGAGCGGATCATCGACTTCCTGGAGATCGAGGCCATCCGGAAGACGCCGGCGGGCCGCCTGCCGTACGGCCTGCAGAAGCGGGTCGAGCTGGCCCGCGCGCTCGCGGCGGAGCCGACCCTCCTCCTGCTCGACGAGCCCATGGCGGGCATGAACGTCGAGGAGAAGGAGGACATGTGCCGCTTCATCCTCGACGTGCGCGACGAGTTCGGCACGACGATCGCCCTCATCGAGCACGACATGAGCGTGGTCATGGACATCTCCGACCGCGTGGTCGCGCTCGACTACGGGCGGAAGATCGCCGACGGCACGCCGGACGAGGTGCGAGCGGATCGAGCGGTGCTCGACGCGTACCTCGGAGTGGCCCATGCGTGACGGCCGCCCGCGTGATGGCCGCTCCACGGGCTCGTGGCGCCGTTCGCCGACATGGCCGGCGCACCGCTATTCCTCGTCGAAGTGCTGATCGGCGGCCTGGCCTCGGGGCTTCTCTACTCCCTCGTGGCCCTCGGCTTCGTCCTCATCTTCAAGGCCTCGGGCGTGTTCAACTTCGCCCAGGGTGCCATGGTGCTGTTCTCGGCCCTCACGCTGGTCGGGCTGATGGACCGCGGCGTGCCCGCATTGATCGCCCTCGCGCTCACGATCGTGGTCATGATCCTGCTCGCCTACGCCATCGAGCGCATCGTGCTGCGCCCGCTCGTGAACCAGGAGCCGATCATCCTGTTCATGGCGACGATCGGGCTCAACTTCTTCCTCGAGGGCTTCGGCGAGATGCTCTGGGGCGCCAACGTCAAGAAGCTCGACGTCGGCATCCCCGACACGTCCTTCAAGGTGGCGGGCATCCTCGTCAATCGCCTGGAGATCGCGGCGGCGCTCACGGCGGCGGTGCTCGTGACGGTGCTGGCGCTCTTCTTCCAGAAGACGCGCATCGGGCGGGCGCTCCGCGCGGTGGCCGACGATCACGAGGCGGCGCTGTCGATCGGCATCCCGCTCAGGACGATCTGGGTGGTGGTCTGGTCGGCGGCGGGCCTCGTCGCCCTCGCCGCCGGCGTGATGTGGGGCGCCAAGAGCGGCGTGCAGTTCAGCTTGTCGCTGATCGCGCTGAAGGCCTTGCCCGTCCTCATCCTCGGCGGCTTCACCTCGGTGCCCGGGGCCATCGTGGGCGGGATCATCATCGGCGTGGGCGAGAAGGTGGCCGAAGTGTACTGGGGGCCGCTCGTCGGCGGGGCGATCGAGAACTGGTTCGCCTACGTCATGGCGCTCGGCTTCCTCCTCGTGCGTCCCCAGGGCCTCTTCGGCGAAAAGATCATCGAGCGAGTCTGACGCGTGATCTACCGGGAGGCGGGGCAGTTCAAGACGACCTACGCGAGCGACCAGGCGATCTTCCCGATTCCTCAGGATAGGGTGTTCGTCGCGCTCGTGATCGCGATCGCCCTCGCCGTGCCGCTCGTGGCCAGCGAGTACTGGCTCCAGGCCATCCTGATCCCGTTCCTCGTCTATTCGCTCGCCGCCATCGGGCTCAACCTGCTCACCGGGCTATGCCGGCCAGCTCTCGCTGGGGACGGGCGGCTTCATGGCGGTGGGCGCGTACTCGGCGTTCAAGCTCACCACCGCCTTCCCGGGATCAACATCATCGCCGTCTTCCTCTTCGGCGGACTGTGCGCGGCGGCGGTGGGCATCCTCTTCGGCATCCCGAGCCTCCGGATCAAGGGGTTCTACCTCGCGGTGGCCACGCTGGCCGCCCAGTTCTTTCTCGTCTGGCTGTTCAACAAGGTCGCCTGGTTCACGAACTATGCCTCGTCCGGCACCATCACGGCGCCGCCGCGCGCCGTGCTGGGCGTGATGGTCACGGGCCCGCAGGCGACGCCGCAGATGCGCTATCTCACGGCGCTGGTCGTCGTGGGCCTCTTCGCGCTCGCGGCCAAGAACCTGGTGCGCGGCCGCGTGGGGCGGGCGTGGATGGCCATCCGCGACCGCGACATCGCCGCGGAGATCATCGGCATCCGGCCGCTGCGCACCAAGCTCCTGGCCTTCGCCATCAGCTCGTTCTACTGCGGCGTGGCGGGGGCGGAGCTCGTCTTCCTCTACCTCGGCAGCGCGGAGACGCTCGCGTTCGACATCGCGCTGTCGTTCCTCGTGCTGTTCATGGTCATCATCGGAGGGCTGGGAGCGTGCTCGGCTCGTTCCTGGGCGCGGGGTTCATCCTGCTGCTGCCCATCTTCCTGACCAATGCGCCGCATGCGCTCGGGCTCACGCTCCCGGTGGCGCTCGCGAAGGAGCTCGAGCTGATGGTCTTCGGCGCGCTCATCATCTTCTTCCTGATCGTGGAGCCGCACGGGCTCGCGCGGCTGTGGCAGATCGCCAAGGAGAAGCTCCGACTGTGGCCATTTCCGCACTGACCTTCAACCCGTGACACTGGAGGAACGCATGAACACGACAAAGACGTTGATAGGACTGTTGATCGCGGCGCTCGCCGTGGGACCGGCGGCTGGACCGGCGCTCGCGCAGGGGAAGGACATCTTCGTGCCGCTGCTCGTGTATCGCACCGGCCCGTACGCGCCGAGCGGCATCCCGATCGCCAACGGCTTCATCGACTACTTCACGCTCGTCAACGAGCGCGACGGCGGCATCAACGGCGTGAAGCTCACGTGGGAGGAGTGCGAGACCCAGTACGACACCAAGCAGGGGGTCGAGTGCTACGAGCGCCTGAAGGGCAAGAGCGGCGGCGCCGCGGTGGTCAACCCCTACAGCACCGGCATCACGTACCAGCTCATCCCCAAGGCCCAGGGCGACAAGATGCCGGTGTTCTCCATGGGGTACGGGATGACGGCGGCCGCCGACGGGCGCTGGTTCCCGTGGGTGTTCAACTTCCCGACGACCTACTGGAGCCAGGCGTCCGCGGTCATCCGCTACATCGGGCAGCAAGAGGGCGGCCTCGACAAGCTGAAGGGCAAGAAGATCGCCCACATCTTCCACAATAGCCCGTACGGCAAGGAGGCGAACCCGACGCTCGAGGACCTCGCGCGCCGGCACGGCTTCGAGCTGACGCTGCTCCCGGTCGATCATCCGGGCCAGGAGCAGAAGTCCACGTGGCTGCAGGTTCGGCGGCTCAACCCCGACTGGATCTTCATGTCCGGGTGGGGCGTGATGAACCAGGTGGCGATCAAGGAGGCCGCGGCCACCGGCGTCAAGATGGACCACTTCATCGGCAACTGGTGGTCGTCGAGCGACGCCGACGTGATTCCCGCCGGGGACGGCGCCAAGGGTACAAGGGCGCGACCTTCCACGCCCCGGGTGCCGGCTACCCGGTCCACCAGGAGATCTTCCGGGTCCTGTACGACAAGGGCAAGGGCGCGAGCAAGAAGGAAGCGGTCGGCGAGGTGCTCTACAACCGCGGCATCGTCAACGCCATGTTCACCGTCGAGGCGATCCGCACGGCCATGGCGAAGTTCGGCAACAAGCCGCCGACGACGGAGCAGATCCGCTGGGGCTTCGAGAACCTGAACCTGACCGACAAGCGGCTCGAGGAGCTCGGCATGAAGGGCTTCACGCACGCGGTGAAGGTGACGTGCGAGGACCACGAGGGCAACGGGCCGGTGCTGTTCGAGCAATGGGACGGCAAGAAGTGGACGATCGTGTCCGAGTGGGTCGCGCCGATGCGGGACGTCGTGCGCCCGAAGATCGAGGCCGCGGCGGTCGAGGAGGGCAAGAAGCTCGGGTACACCATGCGCGATTGCTCGAAGGAGAAGTAAGAGCCGCCGGCCGGTGGCTTCGGGCGCCGCGCTCCTGTCGGTCAACAACGTCGAGGTGATCTACGATCACGTGATCCTCGTGTTGAAGGGCGTGTCGCTCACGGTTCCCGAGGGGGCATCGTCGCCCTCCTCGGGGCCAACGGCGCCGGCAAGAGCACCACGCTCAAGGCCATCTCCGGGCTCCTGCGGACGGAGCGAGGCGAGGTGACCAAGGGCAGCGTCGAGTTCCTCGGCGCCGCCATCCACCGGAAGGACCCCGATGAGGTGGTCACGCGCGGCATCGTCCAGGTCATGGAGGGGCGCCACGTCTTCGAGCACCTGACGGTGGAGGAGAACCTCCTCGCGGGCGCCTACACGCAGCGCAAGGGGCGGCGGCGCTGCGGCGCGACCTCGAGCTGGTGTACGAGTACTTCCCGCGCCTGCGCGAGCGCCGGGGCGGCTACGCGGGCTATATCTCGGGCGGCGAGCAGCAGATGCTCGCCATCGGCCGGGCGCTCATGGCGCATCCCCGGCTCATGCTCCTCGACGAGCCGTCGATGGGCCTCGCGCCCATGCTGGTGGCGGAGATCTTCGAGATCGTGACGCCGGCTCAACCGCGAGGAGCGGCTGTCCGTGCTGCTGGCCGAGCAGAACGCCGCCATGGCGCTCGGGCGTCGCCCAGCACGCCTACGTCATGGAGAACGGCCGCGTGGTGCTCGACGGCGACGGCGCGACCATCGCCGAGAACGAGGACATCAAGGAGTTCTACCTCGGGCTCTCGGGCGTCGGGCAGCGGAAGAGCTACCGCGACGTGAAGCAGTACCGGCGCCGCAAGCGGTGGCTGTCGTGATGTGCCGACAATGCGCCGGGCGGGGCCAGGGGCCCTCCCCGCGGGACACGCTGAGCCGCGACCCGTTGCGCCACTCGAAGGGGCCACGAGATCGATGGGGTGTGGCTTCGGCGATCCGCAGAAGACACGGTCCCGCGGGGAGGGCCCCCTGACCCCGCCCGGCGCCGTGAGACGATGATTTCGGACTCCGGACACTGGCTCTAGACCGTCCGCTCCCGCTCGCCGAACGAGTCCCGTCGGCCGCACGGCGAGGAGCGCGATCAGCAGCACGAAGCCGTAGAGGTCCTTGTACGCGGGCGAGAGGAAGACCGAGCCCAGCGCCTCGATGACCCCGAGCAGGAGGCCGCCGACCACGCTGCCCATGATGGAGCCGAGCCCGCCGATCACGATGATCTCGAAGCCCTTGAAGGTCGAGATCGCGCCGTTCTCGGGATAGACGAGGAAGTCGGGCGCGAGCAGCGCGCCCGCCGCCGCGGCCAGCGCGACGCCCACGCCGAAGGCCAGCATGTCGAGCCGCAGCACGTCCACGCCGGCGGTCTGGATGCCCACGCGGTTCTGCGCCGCGCCGCGGAAGGCGCGGCCGAGCCACGTGCGCCGCGTGAGGACGTAGAACAGCGCCAGCAGCACGAGCGCGCCCACGAGCGCCACCATCCGGTTGCCGGAGATGGGCAAGGTGCAGGAGCGTCGTCGGCTTGCGCGTAGTCCTTCGGCGAGTACTGGTTCGGCCCGCCGAGCACGATGGCGAGGTTCCGGAAGAGCACCATGAGGGCGATGGTGATGATGGTCGCGTACTCGTCGCGGCGCTCGATGCCGCCCACGTACATCGGGCGCAGGAGAAAGCGCTGCACGACCACGCCGAGGACGAAGACCGAGGCCATGGACAGCGGCAGCGCCAGGTACCAGCGCTCCCAGCCGAGCACGGAGGCGAGGAGCGCGTACTGCACGTAGCTGCCGATCATGTAGAACTCGCCCATCGACCAGTTGATCATCTTCATGATGCCGTAGATGAACGTGATCCCGAGCGCCATCAGGCTGTAGATGATCCCGATGACGATCCCGGACAAGAGGTATTGGGAGAAGAGATGGAAATCCATCGGGGAGGTCTCGGAGGGGCCGGCCAGGCCCTCCGAGCGTCCGCTCAGTGCTTGTGCAGCATCAGGTCGCCGGTCTTCAGTTCGGGCGGGAAGACGATCTTGGCCTCGGCGAAGGGCATGCTCGGCCTTCGTGTACTGCATGAACAGCATCGGCGGCGTCCACTGCTGCCAGTACGGGCCGTCGCCGCGCGGGAAGGTGATGGTGCCGTTCCAGCCCGTGAACTTGTTGGCGAGGAGCGCCTTCACGATGTCGTCCGGCTTGTCGCTCTTCGCGAGGTTGATGGCGTCGGCGATCAGCATGATCTGCGCATAGGCGTTGAGCGCGCCGTAGACCGGCTCCTCCTTGAACTCCGCGCGGTACCGGGTGCGGAAGGCCTCCCGCGCGGCGTGAGCTTCATGGTCGGATGATAGTAGGCGATGAACGTCGTGAAGGTGCCCTTGTCGCCCAGGTTCTTCCAGAACTCCGGCCGGGCCGGCATGTCGTAGGAGACGAGCATCGGCGTCGCGGGGAACAGGCCGACGTCGGAGGCCTGCTTCACGATCAGGTACGCCGGCGTGCCCACGCCCACGTTGATGAGGAGGTCGGGCTTCCAGCTCTTGATCTCGAGGAGCTGCGGGGTGAGGTCGACGACGGCGCGGTCGAAGATGATCGACTTGAGCTCGGCCTTGATGCCGCTCGACGCGAATTGCTTCTTGGTCTCGTCGGAGAGGCCGATGCCGTAGTCGGTGTTCTCGGCGATGATCGCCACCCGCTTGAACCCCTGCTGCTGGATGAAGCGGTTCCAGAGCCTGCACGCGGATCGGGATCGATGACGTGCGTCCGGAACGTGTAGGTCAGGTGCTTCTCGGTGATCCCCTTCGCCGAGGCCTGCGTGGAGAAGACGGGGATCTTGAGCTGCTCGGCCAGGTCCTGCACGGCCTCCATCACGGAGCTGTGGAACTGGCCGATCACCGCGCTGACCTTGTCCTGCGACGCCAGCTTTCGCAGCCCGGCGACGCCCTTTTCCGGCGTGCCGGAGTCGTCCTCGATGACGAGCTCGATCTTCCGGCCGCCGAGCACGCCGCCCGGGCCATTGATCTCGTCGGCGGCCATCTTGGCCCCGCGGACGATGAACTGGCCGGCGGCGGCGTCACCCGGCGGGGACAGCGGGGTCAGCACGCCGATCTTGACGGGGCCCTGGGCGAGGGCCGGCATCGCGACCAGGAGCGCGGCAGCCGCCGCGAGCAGGCATGGGACGAGGGATCTGCGCGTCATGGGTGTCCTCCACGTGAAGGGCATCGGGTCGATCCGAGCCGCATGGTATGAAGTCAGCCCGATGGCGTCAAGGTCCGTGTCAGGATGCGCCGTCCACTTGCGCACCCGCCAGATGTCCTCCGTGGGCCAGCAGCGCGCCCATTCGAGCTCACATACTTGGCGCGACAGCGCCGGCGGGGCTGAACGGCTACCAGCCGCTGCATTGGTGAAGCCGCATGTGCCCGGAACAGGGCGATCCATTCGGAATACGGGAGGTCGAACTCGACGGAGCCATCGGTGGACCACTCGAGCCGGTGCAGACCGAAGTAGTCGCGGACGAGCCGGTCGGCCACCGGGGCGTCATTGTCCGAAGCCGCACAGCGTGAGGATCGTGGAGTCTGGCTTCATGAAGATCAGGCGCCCGCCCGGGCGCAGAACCCGCACCGCCTCGGGCACCGACGCGAGGATCGCGCAGATGCCTGGCGCCGTATTCGGAGAACGCGAGGTCGAGAAGCTCGCGTCGGGCAGCGGCACCGCCTCCGCGCTGCCGTGGAGCAGCGGAACTCGGTGTCGCGTGCTCGCGCTGGAGCTGTCGTGCGGTTTCGAGCTGGCGCGCGGAGTTGTCAATGCCGTGACACGGGCACCGCGGCGGATGAGCCATGCCGACCCAGTACGCGGTCCACAGCCAGCTCGATGACGTGCGACCGTCGACGTCGGGCAGCACGCGGAGCTCGCTCTCCGGCACCACACCGCAGGCCCCAGTGGTCGTCGCCCACGCGCTGCCCGGGCGCGCGCCAGTCGATCCGCCTGGCGGTCCCAGGCCGCGCGATTTTGCGGCGCGCGTGCTCGCTGAGGCGTCGCCCGTCGTCAGGGCCGTGACCTCAGGTCGCCAGAGCGCCGAGCCGCGCCCGCACGCGCGGCAAGATCGCTTTGACGCGCGCCATGTAGCCGTGCTCGGGGTCGTCGGGAGTCGCGGGATTCGGAATCGGATGGAGGACCACGTAGTCGAGCGCGACCGGCGCCGCGGTGATCGCCTGGACGAGCTGCTCGACGATCTGGTCGGGGCCGCCCCGCAGGCAGAAGGCGTCGGCCGCATCCGGCGGCAGGAAGTCCACGGCCCGTCCGCTCGCCTCGAGGTCCGGCGCGTGGTGGAAGTCGGGCCAGACCTTGTGCTCGTGCTTGAGCGCCTCCGGGTGCGGGCCCGCCCAGGCGAGCCGCGGCGCCTCGAAGAGGGTCGGGGAGTACTCGTAGTAGCCGGCGGCCATCGACTTGCCCATCGCGAGCGCGCGCTGCGGCTCATCCACGAGCACGGTGTGGAAGATGGCCGCCACGCGGACCGCCGCCGGATCGCGCCCGGCTTCGGCCGCGCCGGCGCGGATCGCCTCGACGGCCACGCCGATGTTCGCCGCGTGCGTCCCGACGCGGATGAAGACGCCGTCGGCGACGCCGCCCGCCATCCGCAGCGTGCGCGGGCCGCCGGCGGCGATCCAGATCGGCACCGGCCGGTGGTGCGGCAGGTGCGCCGGGCGGGCCGCGCCGACCTCGACCGCCTCGCCGTCGAGCAGCGCGCGCATCAGGCGCGTGCCCGCCTCGAGCTCCTTGACGCGCGCCGGCCTGAGCCCGGCCGAGCCGCACCGCGGTGTCGCCCACGCCCCAGCCGAGCAGCGTGCGGCCGGGCGCCAGCTCGTCGATGGTGGCGATCGAGGACGCGGTGACCGTCGGGTGGCGGTTGACGGGATTGGCGAGGAGCGGGCCGAGCGACGATGCGCTCGGTGGCCCGGGCCGCCGCGGCGAGGAGCACGTACGTGTCGCGCCGCCGGAGCTGCGAGTCCGGCTGGAGCGCGGCGTCCCAGCCCAGCTCCTCCGCCCGCCGCACGTCGGCGGCGAAGGCGTCGACCGAGCGCGCGTCGAACCGGTTGAGGCCGAAGCGGGGCGCCTTCATGCCGCCGCCCGCACTTTCTGGCCCAGCGGCGTGTGCTCGAGGTGGAAGAACTCCAGCATGTTCCCCGCCGCGATCCGGAAGGCCTCGTCGGCGGGAACGCCGGCGAAGAGGCGCTCCGCGAACGGGCGCGTATTGGGCCAGTCGCACTCGATGTGCGGGAAATCGGTGGCGAACATGATGTGGTCCGCGCCCATGTGGTGGCGCAGCTCGACGGCCACGCGCTCCACGTGCTGCACGCTGAAATGCACGTGCTGCCGCACGTAGTCGCTCGGCCGCTGTCGGAGCGGCTTCCAGTTGAGCAGGCGCTCCGACCAGTGGCGGTGGCGCTCGTACCAGTAGTCCGCCTCCTCCATCCAGAACGGCACCCAGCCGAGCCGTGTCTCGGCGAAGAAGATCTGCAGATCGGGCAGGCGGTCGAAGACGCCGGAGAGGATCGTCTGGGCGAGGCTCATCGCCGAGGCGGTGCCGAGGAACGGCAGGGCCACCCACTCGACGATGGTCCGGCCGCCGAGCCGGCGCGATCACCTTGGGATCGGCGCCGGGAAACTCGAAGCGTGGGCTGCGTGGCGCGAGGCCCCTGCCGGTCGAAGCCGACGTGCACGGTGAGCGGCATCTTCATCGCGATGGCCGCCGCCCAGAATCGATCGTCCGCCGGCGTCGGATAGCCCGTACCCGCTGGGGAACACGCCGAGCGTCACGCCGCGAAGGCCGAGCTTCGCGCAGTGCTCGAGCTCGGCGACGGCATCGTCCAGGTTCGTCCACGGGATGACGCCGAGCCCGATGAGACGGTCGCGCGAGACCGCGCAGTACTCCTCGCCGAGCCAGTCGTTGTACGCGCGAACCGCCGCGCGGTACGCGTCGTCGTCGGCTCATGGTGCGCCAGAGCCGCGGGCCCATCTGCATGTTCGGGAAGAGCACCTCGGCTTCCAGGCCATCCTGGTCCTGCTCGGCGATGCGCTGCTCCGGCGGGCCGACGCCGGCGGTGTCCGCGACCGTCACGCCGAAGGGCTGCCACGTCTCGTTGGACCGCCCCGCCCTCAGATCGAGAAAGGGCACGGGCCGGGGCTCCTGCCCCTCGACGAGGAGCGCATCCCCTCCGTCCGGCATCTTGATCGTCCGCGGCGCCTTGTCCCGATACCGCGCGGGCATCCGCACGGTCCACCGCTCGGGAAGCACTTCCAAATGCCCATCACTAGAAATCAAAGGAGGAAGCGAAGTCGTGGCCACGGCAGATTCTCCTGTTCGAAGAGGTGGCGCGAGTCTACCACCACGCGCGAGCAGGGGGCGAGGAGGGTCCAGCTGCGAGGCGGCGCCCGAAGGCAGCGCGCGAGGCGTACTCTCCGTACGTTGAGCGGGCTGCCGAGGGCGCCAACGAAGCAGATGGGCCCTCATCGACCCCCTGCGGTGAAATTAAAGGCGTTGTTCGTCGATGGGGAGGCCTAGCCAGTACCGCCCCACGAGCTCATAAACGGCCATCCGCGACTGCATGTGCTGACTGATCACGTGGATGTCCTGGAAGTGGCGCTGGAGGAGATGGCTCTCGTATGTGGCGGTGGAGCCGGCGGCATTGTAGACGGTGTCGATGATCTGGACGGCGAGCCGGATCCCGTGCGTGGTGGCGATGCGAAGCGCCGCGCGCTGGTCGAGCGTGACCGCGCCGGTCTCGCTCGCGCTCCGCCAGATGTCCCGCACCGCTTCGGTCAGGAAGGCCCGGCCGGAGCGGAGGTTCGCCTCGGCGTGGCCCACGTCCACCTGGACCATGGACTGCTCGCGCAGGAGCCCGGGCATCGCCCGCGGGGTCTTGGCGCCCGCCAGCTCGAAGAACGTCTCGAGACACGTGCGGGCCAGACCGAGCGCCACCGAGGCGTCGCCCGAGGCGAACAAGAGCGTTCGGGGAATCTGGTAGAGCGGGCCGGTCTCGAAGAGCGGCGCCGTGACCGACAGCACAGAGCGCTCGGCAGGGACGAACACGTCGTTCACCGCGAAGTGATGCGTGCCGGTGCCGCGCATGCCCCGGACATGCCAGGTGTCGAGCAGCTCCGCCTCGCCCACGGGCACGTAGAGATACCGCGCCTCCGGCTGGCCGTTGGCGGGGTCGATTCTCACCTCGCCGTTCTCGATCACCTGAGCGTGCGCCGCGACCCAGGCCGCATGCCGGCAGCCGGTGCTGAAGCCCTGGCGGCCGGTGACCCGATACCCGCCGGGCACCACGACGGCCTTTGCCGTCGGGGCGGGCGTGTTGGCGACGACGGCGCGCGGCGTGTCGATCCAGATCGCGCGGGCGACGTCGTTCGGCATGCGCGCCGCGTAGGTCGGCATAGATCGCGCCCTGGTTGATCGTCCACGCGGTGCTCGCGTCCGCCTTGCCCAGCTCCTCGAGGACCTGGATATAGGTCGGCAGGTCGAGCTCGGCGCCGCCGAGCGAGCGCGGAACCGCCATGTGGTAGAACCCGGCGTCGGCCAGGGCCTCGAAGAGCGCGCGCGGCAGCTCGCGCTCGGCCTCGATCTCGTCGGCGGCAGCTCGGATTTTGGGCGCCAGCTCGCGGGCAGCGTCCAGCAGCGATCGGGTCTCGGTTCCGGTCATGGCGTTTGTCCTGGCTCCTTGTGAGTGCCTCGCCTGGTTGTGGCAAGAGCATAACCGGAACCCCGCTCGTCTCGCGCCCCTGTTTTCTCCGGGGGACATCGTTTATGCTGGCCGGGCGCATCGCCGCTACCACTCACCGGGAGGAGCCCCATGACCGCGACCTACAAGGACATCGGCGTCACCATCGCCGGCCACGTCGGCCAGATCGAGATCCAGCGCCCGCCCCACAACTACTTCGACAATGCCCTGATCAACCAGATCGCCGACGCGCTCGAGGCGTTCGACCGCGATCCGGAGTGCCGCGCCGTGGTGCTCTGCGCGCAGGGCAAGTCGTTCTGCGCGGGCGCCGACTTCGCCAACCGGCCGACGACCGGCGCGGGCAACGAGAGCGGCAAGCACCTCTACAAGGAAGCGACCCGGATCTTCCGGTCGAAGAAGCCCATCGTCGCGGCGGTGCAGGGCGCCGCCATCGGCGGCGGGCTCGGCCTGGCGCTCGCCGCCGACTTCCGCGTCACCTGCAGCGAGGGGCGGTTCAGCGCCAATTTCAACCGGCTCGGCTTTCATCCCGGCTTCAGCCTGACCTATACGCTGCCGCGCCTGGTCGGCCAGCAGAAGGCCAACCTGCTCTTCTACACGGGCCGGCGCGTGACCGGTGACGAGGCCGTGGCGATGGGCATGGCCGACGTCCTCGTGCCATTGGCGGACGTGCGCACCGCGGCCACCGCGCTCGCCACGGAGATCGCCCAGTCGGCGCCGCTCGCCGTGCAGTCGACGCGCGAGACCATGCGGCGCGGCTTCGCGGATGCCGCCGAGCGGGCGACCGAGCGCGAGCTGACCGAGCAGGAGTGGACGCGCAAGACGACCGACTTCAAGGAAGGCGTCAAGGCCTGGGGCGAGAAGCGGCTGCCGAGCTTCCAGGGCCGCTGACAAGCGGCATTTGCATGCGAATAGACCGCATCGATCTCTACTGGGCGCGGGTGCCGCTCGCCTTCGTGTGGAAGACCTCGTACGGCGACCAGCACTTCACGGACACCATCCTCGTGCGGATGGAGGGCGGGGGCACTACGCCTGGGGCGAGAGCTGCCCGCCCGCCATCCCCGGGTATTCCGCCGAGCACACGCTCGGCACGTTCCACACGCTGCGCGAGCACCTGGCGCCCTGCATCATCGGCCAGGACATCGACTCGGCCCAGGCCCTCCTGGATCGCATCGCGTTCGTCAAGGGGAACCAGTTCGCCCGGGCCGGCCTCGAGATCGCCTGGTGGGTGCTCGACGCGAAGCGACGCGGCGTGCCGCTGCACGTCGCCCTCGGCGGCGTGGGGGATCGCGTGGCCGTCGGCGCCGACTTCGGCGTGCAGGACTCGATCGACATCTTGCTGGCGAAGATACAGGGGGCTGTCGACCAGGGCTTCCCGCGCATCAAGCTCAAGTTCCGGCCCGGATGGGACCTGCCCATGGTGGACGCGGTCCGGTCCGCGTTCCCGCGCTTCACCTTCCACGTGGACTGCAATGCGGCGTACAGCCCCGCGGACACCGATCTGTTCCGCAAGCTCGACCGCTATCAGCTCGCCATGATCGAGCAGCCGCTCGCCGACGACGGGATGAGCCTGATCAACCACGCGGATCTGCAGCGGGCGATCGCGACGCCGATCTGCCTCGACGAGAGCGCGCACAGCCTGGCCCACGTCCAGGCGGCGATCCGGCTGGGCAGCTGCAAGGTCGTCAATGTCAAGGTCGCCCGGGTCGGCGGCCTCTCGGCCTCGCGCGACATCCAGTCGCTCTGTGCCGAGCACGACATCCCGTGCTGGATCGGCGGGATGCTCGAGAGCGCCGTCGGCGGCGCCATCTGCGCGGAGCTGGCCACGCTGTCGAACTTCACGTATGCGGGCGACATCTTCCCTCCTCGTACTTCTACGACAACGACCTCGGCAAGCCGGAGATCGAGCTGAGCGGTCCCGGCGAGGTCAGGACGTCCGCCGTGCCGGGCATCGCGCAGGAGCCCGATCCCGAGCTCTTGCAGCGATGGACGGTGGCGCACGCGGGATTCCGCGTGTAGGCAAGTCGCCGTTGCGGGCTTCGCCTGTATCATTGCCGGGTCATGCCCGAGCACGGCCCGGACGGCTGGCAGCGCAATGTCTGGGCACTCTCGCTCGTCGTCTTCGTCGCCTTCGTCGGGTTTCAGTCCTTCTCGCCGTTCCTGCCGCTCTACATCCGCGAGCTCGGCGTCACCGATCCCGGCCGCATCGCACTCTGGTCCGGCGTGCTCTCCGCCGTGACGCCGGCCGTGTCGGGAATCCTCTCTCCGCTCTTCGGCCGCATGGCCGATCGCTTCGGGCGCAAGGCGATGATGATCCGCTCCCTGGCAGGGTTCGCCGTCATCATCTGGGTGATGGGACTGGTGACCTCGGTCGAGCAGCTCTTCGTCGCGCGGCTGGTCCAGGGCTTCTTCGCGGGGTTCACGCCCATGGCGATGGCGCTGGCCAGCATGTCGGCGCCTCCCGACAAGGCGCCGGTGGCCATCGGCATGGTGCAGTCCGCGCAGCTCCTGAGCGTGGCCATCGGGCCGGTCGCGGGCGGCTATGTCGCCTCCCACTTCGGCATCCGCTACGCGTTCTTCGTGACGGCGGCGCTGTGCGCGCTGTCGCTGATCGCGCTGATCGTGCTCCTCACCGAGGACCGGCCGCGCGACCGGGACGGAGCGCGCATCCGGCCGCCCAGCGTGCCGCTGAGCGCCGTGTTCGGCTATCCGCACTTCGCCGTGGTGATGGGCCTGCTCCTGATCGCGCAGTTCCTCGACCGCGGGCTCGGCCTGCTCATTCCCTGCGCGTCGCCCACATGCCGGGCGTCGAGGCGATTGCCGCGACCTCGGGCCTGATCATCTCCGTCGCCGCCGTGGCCGCGACGATCTCGGCGAACCTCGTCGCGCGGCTCTCGCGCGGCGTGCCCGTCGGGCAATTGCTCGCGATCGGATTCCTGCTCGGCGGCCCGCTCTGCGCCGCCATGGCTCTCGGCGAGGGCTGGGTCTCGCTGCTCGTCCTGCGCGCGCTCACCGGATTGTGCGTCGGCGGCACGCTCACGCTCGCCTATTCGCTGGGAAGCCTCATCGTCCCCGCGCACGACCGCGGCGCCGCGTTCGGATGGCTCGCGCTGGGCGTGCAGGTCGGCACCGCGATCAGCCCGCTCGCCACGGGCGCGCTGGCGGCGGTGAGCCTGCCCGGCGCGTTCGTCCTGAGCGGCATCATGGCCTGGGTCGCCGCGGCGCTGCTGTTCTTCGGCGGCCGAGGCCTGCTCTCTCGCCGGGCGGACGCCCAGGCCTGAGGGGCGCGCCCAGCCTGAGCGGAGCGCTCCGATGGATATCTGGTATATACGTTGCGGAGGTTTTCGATGAGCTACGACCTGGTCGTGCGCGGCGGCACCGTGGTGACGGCGTCGGATTCCACCGCCGCGGACATCGGCGTGCGCGCGGGCCGCGTGGCGGCGATCGGCGAGGCGCTGGCGCCGGGCACCGCGGAGATCGCGGCCGCCGGGCTCCTGGTCCTGCCCGGCGGGGTCGACGTCCACACCCATCTCGACGCGGAGGTCGGCGGCGTGCGCACGGCCGACGATTTCGAGACGGGCACGGTGGCGGCGGCCTGCGGCGGGATCACGACGATCTGTGACTACGCGTGGCAGTCGCGCGGCCAGTCGCTGATGCAGGCGATCGAGGCCTGGAAGGCGAAGGCGGAAGGGCGGGCGCATGTCGACTACGGGTTTCACGTGGTGGTCTCGGACGCGGCGGACGAGACGCTGGCCGAGATGCCGCGGCTCGTCGCCGCCGGGTATCCGAGCGTGAAGGTCTTCATGATCAACGAGTTCGGCATCGGCGACGAGGCGCTGCTCCGCCTGTTCGGCGCGGCGCGGGCGGCGGGCGCGATCGTCAACGTGCACGCCGAGAACGGCGACATGCTGGACCACTGCGCGCGCGGGATGCGGGCGGCCGGGCGCCTGGACCCGCGGTACTACGCGGAGAGCCGGCCCGCGCTGGCCGAGGCCGAGGCCACGCGGCGGGCCATCGACTACGCCGCGCTGGTCGGCGCCGAGGTCTACATCGTGCACCTGTCGTGCGCGGATGCGCTCGAGGCGGTGAGCGCGGCGCGCCGGCGCGGCATACGGGTCTGGGCCGAGACACGGCCGATCTACCTCGCCCTGACCGAGGAGCGCTACGCGGTGGGGGCACCGAGGCGGCGAAGTTCATCGGGGCGCCGCCGCTCCGGTCCGGCCTCGATCAGGCCGCGCTCTGGGACGGCCTGCGCTCGGGCGACATCCAGGCGATCGGCAGCGACAACACGTCGTGGACGGTGGAGCAGAAGTCCGCGGGCGCCCGCGACTTCACGCGCGTGCCCTACGGCGTCCCCGGCCTCGAGACGGAGATGCGCGTCATCTACTCCGAGGGGGTGGCCAAGGGGCGCATCCCGCTCCAGACCTTCGTCGCGGCGTTTTCGACGAATCCCGCGCGCATCTTCGGCCTGTATCCTCGGAAGGGCACGATCGCGGTGGGCAGCGACGCCGATTTCGTGCTCTTCGATCCCGCGCGGGAGAGCGTGGTGGACGAGCGGCAGCTTCACTCGCGCGCCGGCTATGACCCGTTCCACGGATTCCATCTGGCGGGTGGGCCCGTGATGACGGTGTCGCGCGGTGAGATCGTCGCGCGCGACGGGCAGCTCGTGAGCCGCGCGGGCCGAGGGCTGCACCTCGAGCGGCACCGGACCCTCGATCGCGATTGAAGTGCATCGCGAAGGCTCTTCGACGAGCCGACCTCCGCGCTCGATCCCGAGCTGGTCTCCGAAGTGCTCGGCGTCATCCGGCGGCTTGCCGAGGCGGGGATGACGATGATCGTCGTGACGCACGAGGTGCGCTTCGCCCGCGAGGTGGCGGATCAGATCGTGTTCATGGCCGACGGCCGCATCGTCGAGCAGGGCAAGCCCGAGGACATCCTCGAGCACCCGCACGAGGCGCGGACCCAGCAGTTCCTCCAGCTCGTGGGGCGCCCGTGAGACATCACCATCTTCCCGCCAATGACAGCACGGTGCACTGGGGCTTCTTCAGCCGGTCCCTGCCGCCCCGGCTCGAGGTGAGCTCCGGCGACAGCGTGACGATCGAGGTCTTGACCCACCACGCCAATGACGACGCCGAGCGCATGATCCGCGGCGATGCCGGCGCCGAGAGCGTCTTCCGCTGGGACCGGCAGGGCAAGGGCGTGGACCGCCGCGGCGCCGGACCGATGGACGCGACCCGGTTCGGCCGTGGCGCGGGCGAGGGCAGGGCGTGCACGTCTGCACGGGGCCGGTCGCCGTGCGCGGGGCCGAGCCCGGCGACGTGCTCGAGGTGCGCATCCTGGACGTGCGCCCGCGGCCGTGCGCGAACCCGCGGTACACGGGGAAGAGCTTCGGCAGCAATGCCGCCGCGTGGTGGGGCTTTCACTACAAGGACCTCCTGACCGAGCCGCGCCCGCGCGAGGTCATCACCATCTACGAGCTGGACGCCTCGGGCGAGCGGAACTGGGCGCGCGCCGTCTACAGCTTCCGGTGGACGCCGCAGACCGATCCGTTCGGGGTGGTGCACGCCACGATCGACTATCCGGGGTGCCCGTCGATCACCGGACGGTCGAGGAGCGGCACGGGATCCTCGATGGGGTGCGGGTGCCCATTCGCCCCCACTTCGGCGTCCTCGCCGTGGCGCCGCGGGAGGCCGATCTCGTCGACTCGATCCCGCCCGCCTACTTCGGAGGGAATATCGACGACTGGCGGATCGGGAAGGGGCGACGATGTACTACCCCGTCGCCGTCGACGGCGCGCTCTTCTCCGCCGGCGACTCGCACGCCTCGCAGGGCGACTCCGAGCTGTCCGGCACCGCCATCGAATGCTCGCTCACCGGGACGTTCCAGCTCATCCTGAGGAAGCGCGACACGCTGGCGGGCACGCCGCTGGCCGAGCTGGGCTACCCGCTGCTCGAGACGCAGGACGAGTGGGTCGTGCACGGCTTCAGCTACCCGAACTACCTCGCCGAGCTGGGGCCCGACGCGCAGAGCGCGATCTTCGAGAAGTCGTCCCTCGACCTGGCGATGCGGGACGCCTTTCGCAAGATGCGCCACTTCCTCATGACGGTCCGCGGCCTGCAGCGAGGACGAGGCGATCTCGCTCATGTCGGTGGCCGTCGACTTCGGGGTGACGCAGGTCGTGGACGGCAACTGGGGTGTCCACGCCATCGCTGAAGAAGGGACTTGTTCGGCGCCCGCTAGAGGCCTGTCGGAGAAACCCAGCTAGAGCGACGAGAAGGGTCCAGCTGCGAGGCGGCGCCCGAAGGCAGCCGGCGAGGCGTACTTTCTGTACGTTGAGCCGGCTGTCGAGGGCGCCGTACCTGCAGATGGGCCCTTATCGTCGCTCTAGTGATCGCGTAGAATCGCGTCATGGCAATGCTGAGCGAGCGCTTCGTCGAGCGACTCGAGGATCTCCGCGCGGTCGCTCCGTCCGTTGAGCTCGTCGTCCTGTTCGGGTCGGTGGCTCGGGGCCGGTCGCGGCCGGATAGCGATCTGGACGTCGCCGTGCGCTGTGATGGAGCCGCCGATTTGGATGCGCTCTACCTCCTGCTGGCGCCGCGCCTCGCCGCTACTCTGCTGGACCTGGTGGATCTCCGGCGCACCGGCTCCCTGCTCGCCTTCCAGGTGGCCCGCCATGGGCAGGTGCTCTACGAGCGGGATCCGGGGGCGTTCCGGAGCTTTCAGTCGCTGGCCTCACGCCGCTACTGCGATACCGACAAGCTCCGCCGGGCGCAACGCCGGTCGATCCACGCCTTCCTCGAGCGCCAGGGCCTCGAATGAGCCCGGTCGACGCCGCCCTCGTTCGCCGCAAGCTGGCCCGGATCGCTGCCTCGCTGGACGCGCTGGGGCCCCTCGCGCAGCTCACCCTTCATGAGTACCGGGCGCGTCTCTACGAGCGGAAGGCAGCCGAGCGATTGCTCCACGAAGGCATCGAGGCGGCGCTGGACGTCAACGCGCACCTGATCGCGGAGCTGGGCGCCGAGGTGCCCGACGACTACTACGGCGGTTTCATGAAGCTCGGCGACCTCGGTGTCTTGCCGCGGGAGCTGGCGCGCTCGCTGGCGCCTTCGGCTGGCCTCCGAAACCGCTTGGTGCACGAGTACGAATCCCTCGACGATGCCGAAGGTGCTGGCGTCGATCGGCGCGCTTCTGGGTCAGTACCCGTCCTACGTGCAGGCCGTCGAGTCCTATCTGATCAAGGCGGGCGCCTAGCGCGCATCGTTTGCAAACGCATCACATCCTGCCGGCGGGCGGGCGACGCAGCGGCAGGACAGAAGGAGGAGCGCATGATCAAGGTGGTGGTCCTACTTCGGCGTCCCCAGAGCTCGACCCGCGAGCGATTTCACCGATGGTGGCTCGACGAGCACGTCCCCTACGTGAAGGTGTTGCCGGGGCTCCGGAAGTACCGCGTGTGCCTGGTCACCGGGTCGACGAGCCACGAGGGCCGGGAGCCGTGGGACGGAATCGCCGAGCTGTGGTTTGACAGCCGCGCCGCCCTCGACGCCGCGTGGTCGTCAGAGGTCGGGCGGACAGCGCTCGAACACTCGAGGGAGAGCCACAGCGACCGCCTGGTGCTCATCACCGAGGAGCACGAGCTGATCGGCTGAGACGGGACAGCGGCGAGCCACGTCGCTTGACTGCCGCGTCGCCGCCGCCTACCTTCGACCAGTGAGCGAGCGGGAAGAGCGAGGGCTCGCCTCCGCCGCCGGAGGCTGGCGCCTGTCGCGTGGGGCCCGCTGCTCGAGCACGCCGCACGCGAAGCCCGCCATCGCCGTCGTCCTCTGCACGGTGTCCTCGGCGTTCGGCTTTTTCGTCACGGCCACGGTGCTCCCGTCGGTCGTGGCGGACATCGGCGGCCTCGCTTTCTATGCGTGGACGTCGACCGCGTACGCCGTCACCGCCATCCTCGGTAGCGCGGGCAGCTCCGTGGTGGTGCGCCGGACCGGGACGCGACCCACCCTGCTCACCGCCGCCGCCGTCCTCGTCGCCGGCACCAGCGTGTGCGCGCTCGCGCCCAGCATGCCGATCCTCGTCGGCGGCCGCGGTCTGCAGGGGTTGGGCGGCGGCATGATGACCGCCGCTGTGCACGGGGTCGTGCGCGAGGTGTTCCCGCAGCTCCTGTGGCCTCGGATGCTGGCGACGATCTCGGGCGCATGGGGTCTCGCCGCCCTGTCTGGCCCGGCGGTCGGGGGCGTCTTCGCCGGGCTCGGCGTCTGGCGCGGTGCGTTCTGGGCGATGGTGCCCCTCATCGTCGTCGCGGCGGCGATGACGTGGCGCATCCTCCCGCGCACCGGACCTCGAGTCGAGATGCCGGCGGAGCGAGGGTCCCGCGCCCCGCTCGGCCGGCTCTGCGTCATGTGCGCGGGCGTGCTCTGCGTGGCGTCGGTGGCCAACGTCGGCTCGGCGGCGGCGCGCGCGGCGCTGCTGGCGGCGGCGGTGATCGCCTTCGCGCTCATGCTGCGCCTCGACGGCGCGTCGCCCGAGCGTCTCTTCCCGGCGGAGATGCTCTCGCTCCGGCGAGCCGTCGGGAAGGGTTCTGGATGATCTTCTTCGTCGCGATGTCGACCACGCCCGGCAGCGTGTACCTCGCCTTGTTCCTTCAGATCCTCCACGGGATCCCCGCGGCCGCCGCCGGCTACTTCTACGCCGGCCAGTCGCTGGCCTGGACGGCGGCCGCTCTGCTGAGCGCGCGGCTGGCGGGGAGCCGAGCCCGCGGCGCGCTCGTCCTGGGCCCCCTTATGATGGCCGCGGGGTTCGTCGGGCTGTTCGCGACTATCACGAGCGGACCGGTGGCGGCGATCGCCGTGTCGGTGGCGCTCGTGGGGGCGGGATCGGCACCTGCTGGGCGCACGTGGGATCGATCGTCCTCGGCTCGGCGCGCCAGGGGAGGAGGCGATGACGGCCTCCCTCATCCCCACGACTCAGGCCTTCGCGGTCTCGATGGGCGCCGCGCTCTCCGGCATCATCGCGAACGCGGCGGGGCTGTCGGGTGGCGATTCGCAACCGGTGGCTGCTCTCGCGGCCGCGTGGCTCTTCGGCACCTTCCTGCTCTCCCCGCTGGCTGCGCTCGCCGTCGCGTGGCGCCTGGCGGTGCCGCGAGAGGCCGAGCGGGGCCGCCGGGGCGGCCAGGCGCACGCGTAGCGCCAGCGCGCCGCCGACCGACACAGATCACGGTTGTGGAAAAATGCGTCGCGATGTGGGAGGCTCGGGCACCATGGCGACCAAGGTGAAGCAAGACTCCGGCGCCGATCACCCTCGCGCATCCCGGCGCGACGCGGCGCGCGATCCGCCATCTCAAGCGCGTGGACCCGATCATGGGGAGGCTGATCACCGAGGTCGGCGCGTGCGGGTTCCGCCTGCGGTCCGACGGCGTGCACTTCGACCACATCACGCGGGCCATCGTCTACCAGCAGCTTTCCGGGAAGGCGGCCGCCACCATCCACGCGCGCGTGCAGGCCCTCTATGGCGACCGAGCGCCCACCCCAGCGGAGCTGGCCGCGACGCCGGCCGCCCGCCTCCGGCGCGCCGGCCTCTCGCGGCAGAAGCTCGGCTATCTCAAGGACCTCGCGCGGCGTGCGGCCGCGGGACGGTTGCCCCTGGAAGCGCTCGAGGCATTGCCGGACGAGGCCGTGATCGAGGCGCTCACCGCCGTGCGCGGCGTGGGCGTCTGGACGGCGCAGATGTTTCTGATGTTCCGCCTCGGCCGGCTCGACGTGCTCCCCGTGCTGGACCTCGGCATCCAGAAGGGGATGCGCCACGCCTACGGGCTGCGCCGGCTGCCCAAGCCCGCGCAGATGGAGCGCATCGCCGCCACCTGGCGCCCGTACCGCAGCGTCGCCAGCTGGTACCTCTGGCGGGCGCTCGAGGTCCAGCCGCCGTAGCAGACTCGCCGGCGAGGCTATCCGCCGGCGGCGGCAAACTGATCCCAGAGCCGTCCGCCCGCCGCGACGGACAGCTCGACGTCCTCTTCGAGCAGGTAACCGGCCTGGGCGAGCGCGCGGGCCGCCCGCGCACGCGCTCGAGATAGTCGGCGCGAGAGGCGTACCGCTCCTCGATGGACGGGCGCGGGTCGCCCGCCGCCTCGCGCTCGGCGCGCGTGCGGTGAAACGGCAGCGTGGCGCCCGCGAAGACCAGCAACTGCTCGGCGCCGCCGACGTCCGGATGCCGGAGGTTCCAGCCGGTATGCGTGGCGAGCGGCACCGCGAGCTCGGGCAGGACGATGCCGCCCACCTCGTTGCCGTCGGCGTCGACATCGGAGACGAGCGAGCCGAACGCGCGCCCCGGCCGCGGCGGCATGCTCGTCCAGTCGAGGCGCCGCGGCTTCGCATGGTGCGCCGGGTAGCGCGCCTCGGGCATGCGCTTGAAGACCGGTACCAGCGCCTCCGGCGGGACCGCGGTGCCGTCGTCGATACGGGGATGTCGGCTCGGCGGCGGCTCGACGCCCTCGACCACCCAGCGGTCGAGGTGCACGAGGCAGGCCCGCAGGAGCGGCGCGTAGTCCACCACGCCGCGCAGGTGCTGGGAGCGCTCGACCGTGCCCGTCGCATCCGCGGCGGCGAGCTGCGTGTCGGTGGGCGGCCAGATGCCGAGCCCGTGCTCGGTGCCCGCGAAGTGATAGACGCGGACGTTGGGGCCGGGCGCGGCGTCCTGCCCGCCGTCGGGGTCCGTGTGGATGAGCGAGGCGTCGCCCCGGTGATACTCCGCCGAGGTATTCGTGTAGAAGGCGCGGAGCCGGCTCCCGCGCGCGTCGAGCCGCGCATGGAGCGCGTCCTTCACGCCGGTGTCCGGATCGCTCCGGGGTTGGTCGGTGAACGGGAAGAGGTGCGCCATCATGTGGTTCCGGTCCTTCGAGTTCTGCCCGAAGCGCTGGTTGAACTCGCCCCGCATGCCGCCCGCCACGTTGGCGATGATCCCGTCGATGCGCCTCGCGCCCGTCCTCGTCGAGATTCAGATCCTCGTAGGCGAGCGTGCGCAGCAGGCGCCCGGTCTGCGAGCGCCCGTAGGCATAGGCCCAGCGCAGGCGCCCCGGCGCCGGATGGCCCGAGGCCGCGTCGCCGTGCTTGAGCCAGGACACGCTGTCGCGCAGCGCGGCCATGGAGAGGCCGAGCACCGGCGCGCCCACCGCGGTGTACGTGATCTGGTACAGGCGGCCCTTCTCGAAGCCGCCGTCGAGGTGGATGCGCGTGGCGTCGGGGACGACGCGTCCGCCCTCGACGCGGGCGAAGCGCCAGCTCGCGCGCGGAATCATGGTCTCCGGTCCGTCGGCGATGTCCCGAACGGTCAAGACGGCGCCGGTCTCCTCGAGGTCGGCGGCGGGGTAGGGAATGTGGCCGCGATCCGAGAGGAGGAACTGCGCGACGGGCGCCGAGGACTGAAGCTGCGAGTAAACGCGTCCGCGGAGGGGCTGGCCCTGTGCATTCCGGGCCTCGGGCGGGTGCATCCGGAAGAGGCCCGGAATCTCCGGGACGTCGCCCTGCCACCCGCACGAGATCACGACGAAGCCGCGCTTCATCAGGAAGCCGTCGCCCACGTCGATCGGCGGGTTCGGATCCGAGCCCGCGCCGAACAGCGGGCGGGTGGCCCGGTTGAAATTCGGCACCGCGACCGTATTGCCGCGGTTGACGACGTCGAGCATGACGCGCCCGCTGCACTTCGCGCGATCGAGCGGCAGCAGGATGGAGACGTCCGCGCTCCACTCGACGCGGCCGGCGGAGTTGCGGGGGCCAGCTCCACGTCGGTGATGCGGCGATTGGCGGAGTGAGTCGGGTCGATGGTGAAGTGCAGGCGCCCCTTCAGCTCTTCGTACGGCCCGACCTCTCCGGCCGGTGACGTGCCCGGCCGGTGACGCAAGGACGCGCCGCCCGCGAGCGGGCGACGCAGCGCGATCTCGAATCGGCTCACAGCCATGTCGTGACCTCCGGGAGGAAGTGGGCGGCGGCCGCCCGGGCCTTACTTTCCGCTGATGGCGTGGTGGCGGAGGGCGTGGTCGGCCATCACCAGCGCCGCCATCGCCTCCACCATGGGCACCGCCCGGGGCAGCACGCACGGATCGTGGCGTCCTCGGCCCGTGATCGTCGTGTCCTCGCGATCCACGCTCACGGTGTGCTGCGCGCTCATGATGGTGGCGGTGGGCTTGAACGCGACCCGGAAGTACACGGTCTCGCCATTGGTGATGCCGCCCTGGACGCCGCCGCTGCGATTGCTCTTCGTGCGCACGCGATCGCCGTCCATGTAGAACTCGTCGTTGTGCTCGCGTCCGGTCAGCTCGGTGCCCGCGAAGCCCGAGCCGACCTCGAAGCCCTTGCTCGCGGGCAGGCTCAGCATGGCCTTGGCGAGGTCGGCCTCGAGACGGTCGAAGACGGGCTCGCCCCAGCCCGGCGGGCAGCCGCGCACGGCGCACGTCACGACGCCGCCGAGGGAATTGCCGTCCTTGCGGGCCGCCTCCACCGCGGCGATCATCCGCGCCGCCGTGTCCGGGCTCGGGGCAGCGGATGGGCGTGGCGTCGACCTGGGCGCGGGTCACGGCGTCGACGTCACACTCGACGAGGATGGCGCCGACCTTGGCGACCCAGGCGACGATCTCGACGCCATGGCGCAGGGCCAGGAGCTTGCGCGCGACGGCGCCGGCGGCGACGCGGCCCGCCGTCTCCCGCGCGCTGGTGCGGCCGCCGCCCCGCCAGTCGCGGAACCCGTACTTGGCCTCGTAGGTGTAGTCGGCATGGCTCGGCCGGTACTTCTGCTGAACCTCGCGGTAGTCGCCGGGCCGCATGTCCTCATTGTGGATGGCGAGGCTCACGGGCGTGCCCAGGGTCTTGCCCTCGAAGACGCCGCTCAGGATGCGGACGGTGTCGGACTCCTTGCGCTGGGTGACGAGCGCGCTCTGGCCGGGCGCGCGCCGGTCGAGGTCGGGCTGGATATCCGCCTCGGACAGGGGCAGGAGCGGCGGACAGCCGTCGATCACCGCGCCGATGGCCGGCCCGTGGGACTCGCCCCAGGTCGTCACGCGGAACAGGTGGCCGAACGTATTGCCCATGGCGGCCCGCCTCAGTCTGCCGCGACCAGCGGCGGCAGGATCGCTCCGATGCGGCCGTTCAGCACGACATCCGCCAGGTGGTCCATCGCCGTGGGGTCGCCATTGACGATGATGATGCGCGCGCCCGCCGCTTTCGCCGCCGGCACCACGCCCGCGATGGGATAGACGCTGAGCGTCGAGCCCACGGCGAGGAGCAGGTCGGCGACCTCGGCGGCGGCCTGCGCGCGCTCGAGATCTTCGCGGACCAGGCCCTGGCCGAAGGAGATCGTGGCGGACTTCAGGATGCCGCCGCAGCTCCGGCACGCGGGATCGGCCTCGCCCGCGCGCACCCGCGCGAGCGCGCGCTCCATGGGCGCCCGCTCCCCGCACGCGAGGCACGTCACCTCGCGCATGGTGCCGTGGATCTCGACGACGCGGCCCGGGTCGGAGCCCGCCTTCTGGTGGAGGCCGTCCACGTTCTGCGTGATGAGGGTGTGGAGCTTGCCCCGCCGCTCGAGGTGGACGAGCGCCCGGTGGCCGGCGTTGGGCTCCGCCGTCCACGCCGGTGATTCGAGACGGCTCTGCCAGGCGAGCCGCCGCACGTCGGGATCCGCGACGTAGTGCTGGAGCGTCGCCATCTTCTCGGCCTTGGGATCGCGCGTCCAGAGGCCCTGCGGCCCCCGGAAGTCCGGAATGCCGGACTCGGTGGAGATGCCGGCGCCGGTGAGGACGACGATGCGCGAGGCGGCGTCGACGAGGCGGCGGGCGGTGTTGAGATCCGTCACGCGGCCGAGGATAGCACGGAGGGGGCGGAGCGCGCTGGCGCGGGCCGGGCGTCCGCGGCGACGGGTCCGGAGCGGCCCGGCGCTACCGCTGCGCTTGCGCCTCGGCCTCTTTGATGCAGGCCTCGAGCAGATCGAGCGCCGCGCGGGTGAAGGCCCACATATTGGCCTCGCGGTCGGCGCGGGCGGTCTCGACGGTGAGGGCGCGCTCGATCGGACCGGTGACCGCGAGGCAGGAATGACCGGCGGCGTCACCGTACCGGTTGCCGGTGGGGCCGGCGGCGCCGGTCTCGGAGAGGCCCCAGGTCGTCCCCAGGCGCTCGCGAATCGTCCGCGCCTTGAGGAGCGCATACGGCTCGCTGCTCGACCGGATGCCGCGCACGGCGTCGTCGGGGACGCCGAGGAGCGCGCGCCGCGATGCCTGCGTGTAGATCACGCCGCCGCCGAGGAAGTAGGCGGAGGCGCCGGGAATGGCGAGGAGGCAGGCCGAGATGAGGCCGCCCGTCGAGGACTCGGATACGGCGACGGTTTCCCGTCGCGCCATCAGGCGCGCGGCGACGCTCTGCGACAAGCCGGCAAGCAAATCTGGCATGGCGGGAGAGTAGCACAGGGCGTGCTAGTCTCGTCGCCATGATGCAACGCGCGCCCTCCTTCGTACCGCTGACGAGGCGCCGTCTCGTCCCCGTGACCGCGGGCGGGCGCTGAAGGCGTTCGACCGCAAGTTCGGCCCGCGCTTTCTCGCCGGCGTTCCCGCAGCGCCCGGCGTGTACCGCTTCTACGACGCGGCGGGAACCCTCCTCTACGTGGGCAAGGCGCGCGATCTGCGCCGGCGCCTCGCCCAGTACCGGACCACGCGGCGCGTCCGGGCGTCGGCGAAGCGCCGGGCGCTGGTCAAGGCCGCGGCGAGCCTCGTCTGGGACGTGTGTGCCTCGGAGCGGGAGGCGTCGCTCCGCGAGCTGCGCCTCATCCAGGCCCTCCGGCCGCGCGAGAACGTCGACGGCGCGTTCCCGTTTCTGTATCCGTACGTCGGCATCCTCGCCGGCGAGCGGGAGACCTACTTCTGCCTCACGACCTCGCCCGACCGGTTCGCGGCGTTCGCGTTGCACGGGGCGTTCCGGTCTCGGGCCGTGACCCGCGAGGCGTTCTTCGCGCTGAGGCGGCTCCTGGGCCTGATCGGCCACCCCGTCCCGCGCAACCGGTGCGACCGGCTGGTGACGGCGCCTCACTCCCACGTCTTCGGCCTGCGCCGGCTGCCCGAGGGATGGTCGGAGCTATGGTGCCGCGTGCTCCGCGGGGCCTCGCGCGAGGCGATCGAGCAGCTCGCGCTTCGCCTGCTCGAGCATGCGGGCGCCCGCGCGCGGCGCGCGGAGGTCCAGGACGATCTCCGGGCCATCAAGCGCTTCTTCGACGACGAGGCGAGCGCGCTCGCCGCCGCCGTCACGGCCACGGCCTATGGGGTCTATCCGGTCCCCCAGCGCCATCGCGACCGCATCTTCCTGCAATACCGCCACGGCGGCTGACCCAAAAACACTCAGCCGTCGGCCCCACAGCCCCCGAACAACCCGCAGGCTAGTGTCCTGAGTCAGAGATCATTGACTGAACGGCGCCGGGCGGGGCTCTGTCGGCACATTCCTGACTCAGGATACTAGGCCGATGGCGCGGGCGATTGTCTCGTCGTGGTGAGCGATGCCGCCGTAGGCCAGGCGTGCCGCGATGATCTGCTTGTGCAGGCGGTGGAGCGGATGCTCGTCGCAATAGCCGATGGCGCCGAAGACCTGATGCGCCTTGCGCGCGACGGCGAGGCAGGCGTCGCCGGCATAGCTCTTGGCCATGGCGACGTCCGTCTCGCACGGCAGGCCTTCCTGCGCCTTCCACGCGGCGTGCAGGACGAGGGGACGCGCGCTCTCGACTCCGCGCGCGAGGTCCGCGCACGCGTGCTGGATGGCCTGGAACGCGCCGATGGGCCGGCCGGACTGCACGCGCGTCTTCGCGTGCTCCACCGCCAGGTCGAGGATGCGCTGGGCGGCGCCGACCATCTCGGCGCTCTTGGCGAGCGCGCCCAGCCGCAGGGCGGGGCCGAGCGCGTCCCAGCCGCCGCCCTCCTCGCCGAGCACGTCCCGGGCCGAGAGCGAGACGCCGGTGAACGTGACCTCGAAGGGGCGCTCGCCCGCCATCGAGGCCATGGGGACGAGGGCGATGCCGGGACGGGTCCGCTCGACGTGGAAGAGCGTCACGCCCGCCGACCCGCGCGCGGCGACGATCAGATCGTCGGCGAGATCCGCGTCGGCGACGAGGAGCTTCTTGCCGTCGAGCGCGCCGCCGATCTCCCCGCGCAGTGCCATCGCGCCGGGCTCGAGCTCGCCGCTGTCTTCGAGCACGGCGAGCGCGCAGATCCGGCGCCCCAGCGCCATGTCGGCGACGGCGCGCTTCCGGGCGGTCGTTCCCGAGCCGAGCAAGAGGGACGTCGCGACCACCGCGCTCGCGACGTACGGGCTGACGAGGCCGGCGCGCCCCATCTCCTCGGCCAGGAGCACGACGTCGAGGATGGTCCCGTCGCTGCCGCCGAGGTCGCCAGGGACGAGCAGTCCCGTCCAGCCGAGCTCGCCGAGCTTCGACCACAGCGCGCCGCGGTCCTGGTGCAGCGGCTCGCCTCCGGGCGGCGCCTCGAGCGGGCAGTTGCGGGCGAGGAAGTCGCGGGCCGCGGTTTGCAAGAGTCGCTGGCCGTCGGTCGGGCGGAAGTCCATCGCTCGGCGGCCCGCCGTCAGCGCTCGCTCGGCAGCCCGAGGCCCCGCGTGGCCACGGTGGTGCGCAGGACCTCGGAGGTGCCGCCGGCGATGGTGTGGCCGAGGCTCGTCAAGTAGGCGTGCTGGATGATCCCCGGAGCGGCGCCCAGCGCGAGGCCTCGGTGAGGGGCGCGAAGGGGCCGAGCAGATCCATGGCGAAGGCCGTGACCTTCTGGCCCAGCTCATCGGCCATCACCTTGGCGAGGGCGGATTCGTGGCGAACGGGCTCACCCGTCTCGATCATGGCGCCCACGCGGTAGAAGAGGAGCCGGAGCGCCTCGATCTCGGCGGCGAGGGTGGCGAGGCCGCGGCGCACGGCGGCATCGCGCGCGAGCAGGGCTCCGCCTCGCGTCGTGGCATTGGCGTATTCCACGAGCTGGTGCAGGAGCCGCTTGAGCGCGGGGGCCTTGTAGAAGCGGCCCCAGAAGCGGTCGGTGTCGAGCCCGGCGAGGAGCGCCTGAAAGCCCTCGCCCTCGCGCCCCAGCATGCGGTCGGCGGGCACGCGCACGTCGTCGAGGAAGACCTCGTAGTGATACACCTCGCCGGTCAGGCTCGGATCGGCCGGATGTCCATGCCCGGCGTGCCATTGGCGACGACGAGCATGGTGAGGCCGCGGCTGCGCCGGGCCTCGCGGCTGGTGCGCGCCAGCACGAGGCCGTAGTCCGCGACGCCGGCGTGACTGCTCCAGATCTTGTGGCCGCGGATGACGTACTCGTCGCCGTCGCGCCGCGCCTCGGTGGTGAGCGACAGGAGGTCCGAGCCCGCGCCGGGCTCGCTGAAGCCCTGCCAGAAGGTCACCTCGCCGCGCCCGATCCGGGGCAGCACCTCGGATTGCAGATACGGCGTCCCGTCGCGGATGATGACCTCCGCCGTCTGGTCGGCGCCGCTGAGCGGCCCGAAGGGCGCGCCCGCCAATGCCAGCTCCTCGAGGAGGATCAGCTTCAGCACCATCGGGCGCTCCTCGCCGCCGAAGCGCCGGGGCCACGCCATGCGCAGGTAGCCCTCGGCGCCGAGCGCCAGAAGAAATGCGCGCGAGACGGCGCCCGAGCCATAGCCCGCGTCCATGCCGTCGGGGGAAGGTGTCGGGAGGATGGCGGCGCAGGAACGCGCGCACCTCCTCGGCGAAGGCGGTTTCCTCGGCGGAGAACCCGAGATGCATGGTGACGAACGTAAGCATCTCCGTTGACCTGTTGTCAAGCGCGGTCGCGCCCGGCTCGCGTCCTTGACGCCGGGCGCGATCATCGCGTAGCCTGCGGCGGAAACGCGCGCACTCTCGACACTCAACGGAGGCTCGGCATGGGGCAGCTCGACGGCAAGGTCGCCATCGTCACCGGATCGGGTCGGGGCATCGGGCGCGAGGTGGCGTTGCGCCTCGTCCGCGACGGCGCGAGCGTCGTCGTCAATGACCTCGACGACGAGCCCGCGCAGGAGACCGTCGCGCTCGTCGAGCAGCTCGGCGGCCGGGCGGTGGCCTGCAACGGCAATGTCACCGCGGCCGACTTCGGCGAGCGCATCGTGGACACCGCGGTCACGCGCTTCGGCGGCGTCCACGTCGTCGTCAACAACGCCGGCTACACGTGGGACAACGTCATCCAGCGGATGACCGACGAGCAGTGGTACGCCATCATCGACGTCCACGTCACGGCGCCCTTCCGCATCCTGCGCGCCTTCGCCAACTACCTCCGGCCCGCCGTCGAGGACGAGCGCAAGCAGGGCAAGCGGATCGTGCGCAAGGTCGTGAACATCTCCTCGACCTCGGGGGTGAACGGCAATGCCGGGCAGGTGAACTACTCGGCGGGCAAGGCCGCCATGGTCGGCGTGACCAAGACCCTCGCCAAGGAGTGGGGGCGCTACGACGTCACGGTCAACTGCGTCGCCTTCGGCTATATCCAGACCCGGCTCACGCAGCCCCTGGCCGAGGGCGAGGCCGGCACCATCGAGGTCGAAGGCCGCAAGGTGCGGGTCGGCGTCCAGGGCTCCCGGATCGCCGCGATGAGCCAGATGATTCCGCTCGGGCGCGGCGGGACGCCCGCGGAGGCGGCCGGGGCCATCTACCTCTTCTGCAGCCCGGACAGCGACTACGTGAGCGGGCAGACGCTCGTCGTCACCGGCGGCCTCTGAGCGGAATTGCCCTCATCGAATTGCCTTGGTGAACGGGTTCGGCTAAGATCACTGAACAGCCGTTCATTCAGTCGTCCGAGGGCACCCTATGGATCGTCCAATCGCCTACGACAAGCTGGCTCGCGAGGACCGTTTCGTCCGCATGCGGGCGCGGGAGGTGGCCCAGGTCAAAGTCGAGCAGGGGCTTCCGCCGTTCCCCGGCCTCTTCAGTCGGGAATCCATCAAGGAGCGGGTGCACGGCATCATGGTCGGCGAGCTGCAGGCGATGGAAGGCGCCGGGCGCACGGTCTACGATTTTCCCGACGCCCCATGGGAGTTCACCATGGACATGGCGCGCCAGGTCTGGGACGAGTCGCGTCACGTCGACATCTATATCCGCTTGCTCGAGCACCTCGACGGCTATATCGGCGAGTTCCCGGAGACGACGATCCTGTGGCGGTGCGCTTGCGCCGAGGACGCGGCGGCCCGTGTGGCCGGCGTGAACCGCGGTCTCGAGGGCCTGGCCTGCGACGTGTTCAACCAGCTCGTCCACATCGCGCGAAAGATGGGCGATCCCATCCTCGAGCGCGCGGTGGACTTCGTGCTCGCCGACGAGATCACCCACGTGCGCATGGGCTCGAAGTGGCTCACGAAGCTGACCGAGGGTGATCCGGAGCGGCGGCGCCGGGCGATCGAGTTCCAGGAGACCATCGACGAGCGCTTCAACCTGGGCGGCGCCCGGCAGGACGGGGCCCACGACGCGGTGCCCATCTCCATCGCCCGCGAGGCCCGGGAGCTCGGCGGGTTCACGGACGAGGAGATCGAGCGGCTGATCAAGACGACGCAGCGCTCGCCGGTCTACTGATGTCCGCGCCCGTCGGCGCGTCCACGCGGCCCGACGGTGATGCCGGCGGCCCGCATCCCCTCCAGGGCTTTTCGTCCGCCGACGAATCAGCTCGGCTCATTCGCAACTACCGCTACGCCGTCGAGCGGATGATGCGCATCCTCGGCGGCTGGATCGCGCTCACGCCCGAGCTATCGGCGAAGCTCCTGCTCGGCCGGCACGTCTGGGACAACGCCCAGCACGCCGATGTCCTCGGCAAGCGGCTGCCCGAGCTGCGCGCGCAGGCCCAGATGTCGGAGCCGCCGAATGCCGCCTTCGTCGCGTTCATGAACGCCATCGAGGAGCCGGAGCGGCCCGATCAGAGCGTCGAGCGATTGGTCGGCGTGTACCGCGTGCTCAAGCCCCACTTGATCGCCAGCTACGAGGACCACCTCCGCCGGATCAACAGCGTGTACGAGCCGCCCACCGAGCGGATCCTGGTCCGGCTCATCGAGGAGGAGCGCCGCCACGTCGCGGCGGGATCGACGATCTTGCGCCACCTCTCGGCGGCGCCGGGGCTCGCGGAGCGCGGCGACGCATGGCAGGCGCAGCTCGAGGAGCTTCTCGCCGCGGCCGGCGGCGTCACCGGTGCCGGCTTGCCCGCGCCAGCCCGGCTCGACGGCCCGCCGTCGACCCCGGCGCTCAACGACGACCCGAGCCAGTTCATCCGCCTCGAGCAGTCACCGACCCACTGGCCGATTCCCGAGGCGCTCGAGGGGGCTCTCGCGGGCTTCGGGGCCGCGCTGGTCGCCCGCGACGCGGCGGGACTGGGGCGCTGGCTCGCGTCCGAGCTCCTCGCGGCGGGCTCGCCGGCGGCGCGTCTCGCCGGCCTCGGGCCGGAGACTCACCGCGTGGTCGCCTTCGCCAAGATCGGCGACAAGCGCGCGGTCAAGATCCGGCTCGAGGGCGTGCGCGCCGCCGGCGCTGAGCGGCGCCGTGACCCTCCTCACGCGCTGGGCCCCGACGGCAGACGGCTGGCGCGCGGAAGCCGTCGACGCGGTCGGCCTCGACCTGCTTCCGCCCGCCTGACCGCAGTGCTCAGCCGTGTCCTGATCGCCAACCGGGGGAGATCGCCCGCCGGGTGATCCGCGCGTGCCGGGCGCTCGGCGTCCACGCCATCGCCGTGTACTCCGAGGCGGACCGGGACTGGCCCCACGTCCGCGACGCGGATGAAGCGGTAGCCATCGGGCCGGCCCCGGCGCGCGAGAGCTATCTCGACATGGGCCGGCTCCTCGAGGCAGCCCGCGCCTCGGGCGCGGAGGCGGTGCACCCGGGCTATGGCTTCCTGTCCGAGAACTGGCGCTTCGCGCAGCGCGTGCGAGGAGGCGGGACTCGTCTGGATCGGTCCCCGTGGCCGGTGATCCGGGACATGGGCGACAAGGTCGGCGCGCGCCGGCTCATGGCGGCGGCGGGCGTGCCGGTGGTGCCGGGCAGCGAGGGGGTGGTCGAGACGGTGGATGCGGCGCGCGAGGCGGCCGCCCGCGTCGGCTACCCGGTGTTCCTGAAAGCTGCGGCGGGAGGCGGTGGCATCGGCATGGCGCGTGTGGCCGACGAGTCGGCCCTCGCGCCGGCGTTCGCGACCGCCCAGCGCCGGAGCCAGGCGGCCTTCGGAACCGCGGCGCTCTTCGTCGAGCGCTTCCTCGAGGCCCCGCGCCACATCGAGGTGCAGGTCATGGGGATCGGCACGGCGGCGTCGTGCACCTGCACGAGCGCGAGTGCTCGATCCAGCGGCGCCACCAGAAGCTGATCGAGGAGACGCCGGCCCCGGGCTGTCCGCCGCGCTCAAAGAGCGCCTCACGGCGGCGGCGGTGAGCGGCGCGCGCGCCGTCGGCTACGTCAATGCGGGGACGATGGAATTCATCGTCCAGGGCGAGGAGTTCTACTTTCTCGAGATGAACGCCCGGCTGCAGGTCGAGCACCCGGTCACCGAGGAAGTGACGGGCGTCGATCTCGTCCAGGCCCAGCTTCGGGTGGCCTCGGGGGAACCCCTGCCATGGGCGCAGCACGAGATCGTCCAACGGGGTGCGAGCATCGAGTGCCGCATCTACGCGGAGGATCCCGCCAAGAATTTCCTGCCCTCGCCCGGGCGGATCACGCGCCTCGTGCTGCCCGAGGGCCCGGGAATCCGCCTCGAGTGCGGCGTCGCCGAAGGCGTCGAGGTGTCGGTTCACTACGACCCGCTCCTGGCCAAGCTGGTGGCGACGGGGGCGACGCGGGCTCAGGCCATCGCCCGGCTCGAGGGCGCCCTCGACGGCTTCCTCGTCGAGGGGTGAAGACCGTGATCCCGTTCCACCGGCGCGTCCTCGCGAGCGAGGCGTTCAGGGCCGGGACCGTCCACACGCAGATGGTGGACCAGGGCGCCTTCCGCTAAGTCATCGAAGGGGGCCTCGACGGCGCCCTCGAGCCTCCCCAGAACCTGGTTGCGCCGGCGAAGCCGGCGCTCGAACGAGGGTAGCGAGCTACGAGGCTGTCGGAGAAGCCCAGCTAGAACGATGAGAAGGGTCCAGCTGCGAGGCGGCGCCCGATGGCAGGCAACGCGAGGCGTACTCTCCGTACGTTGAGCGTGCGGCTGAGGGCGCCGTACCTCCGCAGATGGGCCCTTATCATCGTTCCAGCCGCTCGCGTGCTACAGTACCGCTCGGTTTGGCGGGCGAGAATTATCGACAAGGAGTGTTCAATGCCTGAGGACGTGAAGGCCCACATCACGGGCGTGGTCTTTCAGATCACCAGCAAGCCGGGCGACGCGGTGACGGCCGGGGACCCGATCATCGTGCTCGAGTCCATGAAGATGGAGATCCCCGTGGAAGCGCCGCGGTCGGGGCGGATCAAGGAGATCACGGTCACCGAGGGCCAGACGGTTCAGGAGGGTGACACCCTCGCGGTCCTGGAGTAGGAGGAGAAGCCATGAGCACGGAGCTCATCCGGGACCTCTACGGCTATCACCACTGGGCCAACCGGCGCCTCTTCGACGTGGCGGTCGGGCTGGGCGACGCGGCGGTCGCGCGGGACATGGGGAAGCAGTGGAGTGTCCCCACGCTCAAGGGAATGTTTGCCCACATCTACGGGTCCGACACTGATCTGGCTGACGCGGTGGCGTGGGTCCTCGCCGAGCCGGATTCCCGGCGACGCCGATGTCTCGAGCATGGCCGACCTCCGGGCGAGATGGGACGCGCTCGAATCCGAGCAGCGGGCCTTCGTGGACGGGCTCGACGAGGCCGGGCTCTCGCGCGTGGTGAGCTACAAGAACACGCAAGGCGACCGAGTTCGGCGTGGCGCTCGGGGCGCTCCTGCAACACGTGGTCAATCACGCGACCCATCACCGGAGCGAGGCCGCCACCATGATCACCCTCATCAGCGGGTCCCCGCCGGACACCGGTATCAACACCTATCGCACCGCGGTGGTGAAGGGGTAGCGACCTGATCGGGGCAAGCGGTCCCAAGCCACCTCGGGGCGTGAACGGACCGCGCGTGGCGGCCATCGCGGTGTCCGATCTCCGGAAGTCCTATGGACCTCTGGAGGCGGTCAAGGGCGTGAGCTTCGAGGTCGCCCCGGCGAGGTGTTCGCGCTCCTGGGGCCGAACGGCGCGGGCAAGACCACGACCGTGGAGATCCTCGAGGGTACCGCCCGCGCGATGGCGGGTCGGTGTCGGTCCTGGGGATGGACCCGGAGCGCGGCGGCGTGCGGCTGCGCGAGCGGATGGGGATCGTGCTGCAGGAGTGCGGCATCGAGGAGCTCCTGACCCCGCGCGAGGTTCTGGAGCGCCAGGCGGGCTACTATCCCAGCCCGCGCCCGGTCGACGAGATGATCGCGCTGGTCGATCTCGCGGACAAGGCGACGGCGCGTATCCGCACGCTCTCGGGGGCCAGCGGCGGCGCCTCGACCTCGCGCTGGCGCTCGTCGGCGATCCGGAGCTGCTGTTCCTCGACGAGCCCACGACCGGCTTCGATCCCCAGGCTCGACGCCATGCCTGGGACCTCGTCAAGCGCCTCTGCAAGCTCGGCAAGACGATCTTCCTCACCACCCACTACATGGAGGAGGCGCAGTACCTGGCGGACCGGGTGGCCGTGATCTCGGGGGATGCCTCGTCGCGCTCGGCGCGCCGGACTCGATCGGCGGCCGCGACACGGACGTCGCCCAGATCCGCTTCACGCTCCCCGAGGGCGTGTCGATGTCCGAGCTGCCGCTGGCCGCCCGCGAGGCCGACGGCCGCGCTCTGATCGAGACGGCCGATGTCACGGGCGCGCTGCACGCGCTGACCGCGTGGGCCCTCGGGCGGGACATCGCCCTCGGCCAGTTGACGGTGACCCGGCGCTCGCTCGAGGACGTGTACCTGGAGCTGGTCAGCCGGTGAGGTCCCTCGCCCTCGTCATTCTCCAGATTCGCTACGAGCAGAAGCTCTACTGGCGAAGCCCGTCGAGCGCGATGTTCACCTTTCTGTTCCCGATCCTGCTCCTGGTGATCTTCGCTTCGCTGAACTACGGCGCGACGCTCCGCGCGCTCGGCGGCATCAGCTACAACCAGTACTATGTCCCGGGTATCGTCGCGTTCGGAGTCATCTCCGCCTGCTACTCGAACCTCGCCATCGGCCTCTGCTTCCGGCGGGACAGCGGCGTGCTGAAGCGGATTCAGGGAACGCCGCTGCCGCCCTGGGTCTTCATGGCGGGCAATATCGGCTCCTCGCTCGTGGTGAGCGCGATCCTCACCGTGCTGACGACCGCGGTGGGGGTGGCCTTCTACGGCGTCAGCTTCCCGGGGCGGTACGGGGCGTTCGTCCTGACCCTGGCGGTCGGCGCATTTTGCTTCTGCAGCCTCGGCCTCGCGATCACCGCGCTGATTCCGGTGGCCACGGCGTCCCCTGCGATCGTCAATGGGCTCCTGTTCCCGATCCTCTTCATCTCGGGGACGTTCTTTCCGGTCGACAGCGGGTCCTGGCTCGCCCGGATCGCCAGCGTCTTCCCGATCCGGCACTTCGAGGAGGCCGTGTTCACCGTCTTCGACCCGCGCGTGCAGGGTTCGGGCGTCAGCGTGGAGGCGCTCCTCGTGATGCTCGCCTGGGGCATTGCCGCGGTCGTCATCGCGGTCCGGGGCTTCCGCTGGGAGCCGCTCCGAAAGTAGAAGAGCTCCAGGCGCGGCCGCGCCTGGAGCTCTCCTGAACCTCTCGGAGATGACACGGGTCCGGGGTGGGTGACCCCGGACCGGCTGGAAGGCTAGTTCTCGACGAAGGCCCGGAGCGCGCGGCCCCGCAACGGGTGGCGGAGCTTGCGGAGGGCCTTGGTCTCGATCTGGCGGATCGCTCGCGCGTCACGGAGAACCGCCGGCCAACCTCCTCGAGGGTGTGCTCACCCTCTTCACCGATACCGAAGCGCAGGCGCAGGATCTTCTTCTCCTTGGGCGATAGCGTGGAGAGCGCCCGCTCGACCTGGGTCGTCGAGGTCCTGGGTGATGAGGCTGTCGTTCGGCGAGCCCGCGCCCTTGTCCTCGAGGAAGTCCCCGAGCTGGGAGTCCTCCCCGATGGGAGTCTCGAGCGACAGCGGCTTGCGGGAGGACTCGAGGATGAGGCGCACCTTCTGCGCGGGCACGCCCGTCCGCTTGGCCAGCTCCTCCGGTGTGGGCTCGCGGCCCATCTCGTTGACGAGGGTCCGGTTCACCCGGGAGATCCGATTCAGCGTCTCGACCATGTGCACGGGAATCCGGATCGTGCGCGAGTGGTCGGCGATCGCGCGCGTGATGGCCTGCCGAATCCACCAGGTCGCATACGTGGAGAACTTGAAGCCGCGGCGGTACTGGAAGCGGTCCACCGCCTTCATCAGGCCGATATTGCCCTCCTGGACCAGATCGAGGAGCGACAGCTCGCTGCCGAGGTAGCGCTTGGCCACGGAGACGACCAGACGAAGATTGGCCTCCATGAGCTCGCGCTTGGCAATGCGCACGTCGCGGTCGTGCTGCTCGATCTCCCGAAGGACTCCGAGCAAGGGCTTTCGGGCCATCCCGGCTTCCCGCTCGAGCGCCTGAAGGTCCTTGCCCGCGCGCAAGGCGCCCATGCGCTTGGCGTGCGCGCGCATGTCGCCGACGAGCTGGTCGACCAGGGCGGGCCGGAGCGGGAGGCGCTCGAGGAGTCCCTGGATGGCCGCGCGATTCTCCGCGATCCACTTGTGGTAATTGGCCAGGGTTGCGCGGCTCCGGACCTTCTTCGCCGCGATGCCGGCCTCGAGACGCTCGTTCTCCCGCTCGAGCCGCCGGATCCGGGCAAACGCGGCCAGCATGGGCCGGACTTCTTCCGGCTCGGGCTCTCCCCTCCGGCAGAAGAATGACCTCGTCGAGCGCGATCTCTTCATGCCGGACCCGATCGACCATAGCCAGGAGACGGCCCGTCGCGAGGGGGATGCCTCCCAGCGCCCGGCGAAGCGCGATCTGCCCCACCTCGATGCGCTGGCCAATACTCACTTCTTCATGGGCCTTTAGGAGCGAAACCTTCCCAATCTCCTTCAGATAAAGTCTGACCGGGTCCTCGCTGGGCGAGGCGGAGGCCTGCAAGAGCTCCTCGGACAGCGCGGGGTTTCCTCGAGATCGACCGGCTCCAGGACGGGCTCGTCAGGCTCGGCCCTGGGGCCCGCGGGCAGGCGACCCTTGCGCTTTGGCGCCGCGCTAAAGACGCTCAATTGGCTGACTTCGGGGCTCGTTGAGCGATCGCTTTCTCTGAATGTCATCGCGGCCACGCTTTCGTATCGGGTTCATTTCGTGGGTCTCCTGACCCGACATTGGGCAGGACCCTCGCTTGTTTGGATGCCATCAACCGGCCGAGCGTTTCAGGGGGTTTCATCCGTTTTCCCTGGGCCCGATTACTGAAACGCGGGCGACCCGTCAATTGTTCCGTTGCCCCCGGCCCTAATGCCAGACGCATCCGGAGGCCGCGCTATTCAGTCCGGAAATCCCGAGACGGCTCCCGCGCTAGTCCGGGGCAAGGGTTACATCGAAGCTAACAAGGAGGGTGTCCTTGACGTCAAAAAAATCGCGACGGCGGCTTCATCCCGAAGTGGCTCATCCGGAGCTGGCCCTCGCCACGGACCCAGAGCTTGTCGTCCCGCAGGCGGGCCCGGCCCGGGAATGCCATCGCACGCTCCACGCCCCGAATCGACATCAGGCCGCTGATGGTGAGCAGGACGTCCGCGCGATCGGTCGTGGACGGAAACGACGCTTCGATCCGCTCGATCGTGAACTGGATCTCCGGGTGGCGGTCCACCGCGAGGAGGCGATACATCTCCCGGTCGCGCCCGTCGTCGCCGGTTCGGATCCCGTAGGCCTTGATCCGCAGCATGCCCGTGACGCCCGAGCGCAAGTCGGCCGGGTCGGCGCGGAACTCGCCGGCGATGTCCTGGGTGCGTCCCGTGAAGTCGCCGAGCGGGAACGAGGCGGTGAAGGACACCTCGCTCTTCGCGGCGACTGGCGTGAAGCGACGGAGGTCGGCGCCGGCGAGGAGGCTCCGGGAGGAGAGCGAGGAGACCGATGGCCGCCGCCGCAGCCCAGGAGCGCATCATCACCTCGGTGGGATATCACGCGCCGCCGGTGCCGTCAACGCCGGGTTGGCCGGGAAATGTGTTGACAGCGGACAGGACTTGGGCCGTACCGTCGGTAGCGCCGCGCCATGCTGGTCGCCCGTCTTTCGACACCGCTGGGTCCTCCCCGCTGATGGTTGTCGCTCCGAGCGCTTCCTACAGCTTCACCGTCCGCCTGGAGATCAGGAATCGCCCCGGCATGCTCGGGCGAGTCACCTCGGTGATCGGCAAGACCGGAGGCGACATCGGAGCGGTCGACCTGGTGGAGATGACCGGGCAGCGCGTGATCCGGGACATCACCGTGAAGGCGCGCGACAGCCGTCACGGCCACGACATCCTGGACGGCCTGAAGGCGATCACGGGCGTGCGCGTCGCCAATATCTCGGACCGGACGTTTCTCATGCACCTGGGCGGCAAGATCGAGGTCAAGAGCAAGGTGCCGATCCGGACGCGCGACGACCTCTCGATGGCGTACACACCGGGCGTCGCCCGCGTCTGTCTCGCCATCAGCGGATGACCCGCAGCGCGCCTTCACCCTCACGATCAAGCAGAACACGGTGGCCGTCGTGACCGACGGCACCGCCGTGCTCGGGCTGGGCGACATCGGGCCGGAGGCGGCCATGCCCGTCATGGAGGGCAAGGCCATGCTCTTCAAGGAGCTCGGCGGGCGTCGACGCCTTTCCGATCTGCCTCGACACGAAGGATCCGGACAAGATCGTCGAGACGGTCAAGCTGATCGCGCCCGCCTTCGGCGGGATCAACCTCGAGGACATCTCGGCCCCGCGCTGCTTCTGAGGTGGAAGAGCGGCTCCGGAAGGAGCTCGACATCCCGGTCTTCCACGACGACCAGCACGGCACCTCCGTGGTCGTGGCGGCGGCGCTCTTGAACGCGCTCAAGATCGTGAAGAAGGACATTCGGCGGCTCAAGGTGGTGGTGTGCGGCGTCGGCGCGGCGGGGACGGCGACGATCAAGATCCTCCTGGCGCTGGGCGTGCGGAACATCATCGGCGTCGACGAGCACGGCACGATCCACCGCGGGCGGACGGTCGGCATGGACTTCATGAAGACCTGGGTCGCGGGCAGCACCAATCCCGGCAACGTCAAGGGCGTGATGGCGGACGCGATCCGTGGCGCGAACGTGTTCATCGGCCTGTCCGTGCCCCGCGCGCTCAGCGTGCGGGACGTCAAGAGCATGGCGCGCGATCGCATCGTCTTCGCCATGGCCAACCCGACGCCCGAGATCCAGCCCGAGGAGGCCGAGCGCCATGTGCGCGTGATGGCGACCGGCCGCTCGGACTACGCGAACCAGATCAACAATGTCCTCTGCTTCCCGGGCTTCTTCCGGGGGCTCCTCGACTCGCGGGCCCGCAGCGTCAACGACGAGATGAAGATCGCCGCGGCCCACGCCATCGCCTCCTGCGTGGCGAAGGGCGAGCTGGGTCCGGAGTACATCATCCCGAGCGTGTTCAACAAGACGGTGGCCCCCGCCGTGGCCCGCGGCGTTGCCCGCGCCGCCCACAAGACGGGGTCGCCCGGCGCCGGCCGCACTCCGACTCGCCCGCCTGGTCGTAGATCGCCGTGACCTCCGCGCCGTGCCGCTGGTCGGTGGTGATCCCCGCGTTCAACGAGGAGCGCCGGCTCCCTCCGTACCTGGAGGGCGTGGCCGCCTACTTCGACGGGCGCGGGGAATCCTATGAGGTCGTGGTGGTGGACGACGGGAGCACGGACGCCACCAGCGCGCGGGTTCGGGATCTGGCGCGTGCGCATCCGGCGATCCAGGTCGAGCGCTTCGATGAAAACCACGGCAAGGGCTACGCGGTGCGCGCGGGCATGCGGGCCGCGCGCGGGACGCTCCGGCTCATGGCCGACGCCGACGGCGCTACGCCCATCGCGGAGATCAGGCGGCTCGAGAAGGCCATCGAGCAGGAGCCGACCTCGCCGTGGGGTCGCGCGCCCTCCGCGACCGATCGGTGGCGCGCCAGGTGCGAGCGCACCGCCAGCTCGTGGGCACGGTGTTCAACTTGATCGTCCGGACGCTCGGTGTGTGGCACGTGACGGACACGCAGTGCGGATTCAAGCTCCTTCGCGGCGAGGTCGCGGCCGAGCTCTTCCGCGAGGTCCGTACCGACGGGTTCGGCTTCGACGTCGAGCTCCTCCTCCTCGCCCAGCGCCGCGGCTACCGGATCGTCGAGGTGCCGATCAACTGGGTGGACCAGCCGGGCTCGCGAGTGAGCGTGATCAAGGAAGGGCCGCGCATGCTCGCCCAGGTCCTCGCGGCACGCCTGCGCCTGGGCTTCGGGCGCGGTCCCCGGAGGGCGCCGTGATCGCCCGGCGGGCGCGGGAGATCGAGCCATTCCTGGCCGTCGAGGTGTTCCAGCGCGCCCAGGCGCTCGAGCGCGAGGGGCCGACGTCATCCACCTGGAGTTCGGCGAGCCCGATTTCGACACGCCCTCGGTGATCCGCGAGGCCGCCGAGAAGGCGCTGAAGGACGGGCGCACGCGCTACACGCACCCGCTGGGCATCCTGCCGCTGCGCGAGGCCATCGCCGAGCACTATCACCGGCGCTACGGCGTCGACGTGTCGCCCGACCAGATCCTCGTCACCGCGGGCACGTCCCCGGCGATGCTCCTGCTCTTCACGGCGCTCCTCGAGCGAGGAGATCAGGTGGTGCTCTCGGATCCCCACTACGCGTGCTATCCGAAGTTCGTCAAGTTCGCCGACGGGGAGCCGGTCTACGTGCCCGTGGACGAGGACGATGCCTTCCAGCTCCGGCCGGAGGCCGTGAGTGCCCGGCTCGGACCCCGCACCAAGGCCATCGTGATCAACTCGCCCGCCAATCCGACGGGGACGGTGCTCGGGCCCGATCGCATGGCCGCCATCGCGCGCCTCGGGCCGTGGATCGTGTCCGACGAGATCTACCACGGGTTGACCTACGAGGGCCCGAGCACAGCGTGCTCGAGTTCACCGACCGCGCCTTCGTGCTGAACGGCTTCTCGAAGGCCTTTGCCATGACGGGTTGGCGTGTCGGCTACCTCATCGCCCCGCGCGAGTTCATGGCGGTCTTGAACGCCGCTCACGGCAATTTCTTCATCTCCTCCAACGAGTTCGTCCAGTGGGCGGCGCTCGCCGCGCTGCGCGAGGCGGGCGAGGATGCCGCGCGCTTCCGGCGGATCTTCGACGAGCGCCGGCGCGCGATGGTCGCCGGTCTTGTCCGCATCGGCCTCGGCGTGGGCGCGCCGCCCACCGGCGCCTTCTACGTCCTCGCCAATGCGCGGCGCTACACGGCGGACTCGCTCGCCTTCGCCTTCGAGATCCTCGAGCAGACCCACGTCGCGGTCACTCCGGGCGTCGACTTCGGGCGGAACGCGGAGGGCTACCTGCGCTTCTGCTACGCGAACTCGCTCGAGCGCATCGACGAGGCGCTCGCCCGCATCGGCGCCTTCCTGCATCGGCGGGGCTCGGCCCGATGAGGGCCAAAGGCCCGAAGAGATCGAGGCGGCCAAAGGCCCGAAGAGATCGAAGGCGGCCAAAGGCCCGAAGTCGAAGGCGGCCGAAGGCCGTGAAGCCAGCAAGGGCCGAAGAGGCCGAGCCGCCGGGCGGGCGACCCCGTCGGTGAGGCGAGGTCGAAGGCGGCGCAAAGGCCCGAAGAGGAGGACTCGCCAGGCCGCCGACCCCGGCCGGGGGCGACGGCGGCCACGGCCGAGTCGGACGCCGCCCGCGTGAGCCGGGCCGCCGAGATTCTGGCGCGGCTCGACGCGACCTATCCCGGCGCGACCATCGAGCTCGCCTTCAGCAGCCCGCTCGAGCTGCTGGTCGCCACCATCCTCTCGGCGCAGTGCACGGACGAACGGGTGAACGCGGTCACGGCCGAGTTGTTCAAGCGCTATCGCAGCGCCGAGGACTACGCCCGCGCCGATCCCGCCGTGCTCGAGCGCGCCATCCACTCGACGGGCTTCTACAGGGCCAAGGCGCGCTCACTGATCGGCATGGGAAAGGCACTCGTCGAGCGGCATGGTGGGGTCGTTCCGGACGCCGCCGACGCGCTCGAGACGCTACCCGGAGTCGGCCGCAAGACGGCCCACGTGGTGCTCGGCAATGCCTTCGGAGTCCCCGCCCTCGCCGTGGACACCCACGTCTTCCGCGTGTCGCAGCGCCTCGGGCTCGCCCAGGCCGATGACGCCGACGAGATCCACGATCAGCTCTGTGCGCTGATCCCGCGCGCGCAGTGGACGCGGGCCACCCACCTCTTGATCATCCACGGCCGCCGCACCTGCTTCGCGCGGCGCCCGGAGTGCCCGCGCTGCGCGGTGCGCGCGCTCTGCCCGTGGCCCGACAAGACCACGGAGGGCGAGCCGGCGCGACCCCAAGGCGACGCCAAGTCCGGGAAGTAGTTGACGGTCCTGCCCCTTTCTCGTATGATTGCCCGTTGCTGAATCCGAGCCGGATCTTGCGATGGGCAGGTCACGGACGAGTCATCGCTGCCACGGATGGAGACCCATGACGACCGTAATGCCGAGCGAAGCGGACATAGAGAGGAAGTGGTATCTGGTCGACGCGGAAGATCAGGTGCTGGGGCGGCTGGCCACCCAGGTGGCCACGGTGCTCAGGGGCAAGCACAAGGTGATCTATGCGCCGCACCTCGACGTGGGTGACCACGTGGTCGTGATCAACGCGGAGAAGATCCACCTGACGGGCCGGAAGCTCACCGACAAGATCTATCGCTGGCACTCGGGCTATCTGGGCGGCCTTCGCGAGGTGAGTGCCGAGCGCATGCTGAAGGCACATCCGGGGCGCGTCATCGAGTGGGCGGTGCAGGGCATGCTTCCCAAGGGCGCCTCGGGCGCGCCATGGCCAAGAAGCTCAAAGTCTACAAGGGGCGGACCACCCGCATGCCGCCCAGAAGCCCGAGCCGCTTCCGAGCCGCGGCCGGCGCGCGAGTTAGAGGAGTCCTATGGCGTCCGACACCCGCTACTACGGAACCGGCCGGCGCAAGACCTCTGTCGCCCGCGTCTGGCTCAAGGCCGGCGGCGGCAATATCCTGGTCAATCGCCGCGCCTTCGAGGAGTACTTTCCCCGTGAGACGCTGACCGCATGGTGATCTGCCAGCCGCTGCAGCTCACGAGCACGCTGGGCCAGTTCGACGCCACGATCAATGTGGGCGGTGGCGGGCCGTCCGGCCAGGCGGGCGCCGTACGGCATGGCATCGCCCGCGCGCTGCTGCAATTCGACGACAAGCTCCGACAGACGCTCAAGCGGGCGGGGCTGCTCACGCGCGATCCCCGCATGCGGGAGCGCAAGAAGTACGGCCAGCCGGGCGCGCGGTCGAAGTTCCAGTACTCGAAGCGGTAGGCGGCGGGGAGGGCGTCATGCCGACGGTCGCGGTCGCGGGGGCAAGCGGCTACATGGGGGCGGAGCTGCTCCGCCTGCTCACGGTTCACCCGAGGCTCGAGTTGACGGCGGTGACGTCCGAGCGGCTGTCGGGCGAGCGCCTCGACCACTTCTTTCCGCACCTCCGAGGGCTCTCGGACCTGACCTTTCAGGAGCTCGACGCCGCGCGGCTCGCCGAGCAGGCCGACGTGGTCTTCCTGGCGCTTCCCACATGGAGTCGCAGCGGGCGGTGCCGGTGCTGCGGAGCCGTGGGCGCAAGGTGATCGATCTCTCCGCCGACTACCGGCCTGCGTGACGCCTCGCTCTATGCCACGTGGTACAAGGCCGGGCACGTCGACGCCGATGGCCTCAAGGCGGCGGTGTACGGGATGCCGGAGCTGCATCGGAAGGAGATCGCGGGCGCCTCGCTCGTGGCCTCGCCGGGCTGCTATCCCATGGGAGCCGTGCTCGCCGTGGCTCCGTTGCTTGCGCGCGGATGGGGCCGACCGGACGGCATCGTGATCGACGGGAAGTCGGGCGTGACGGGAGCCGGAGCGCAGGGGCGCAAGGTCGATGCCATGTATCTCGTACACCGAGGCCAACGAGAACGTTCAGGCATACGCCCTCGCCAGCCACCGCCACACGCCGGAGATCGAGCAGGAGCTGTCCGCGCTCGCCGGGACGGCGGTCGTGGTGAGCTTCACGCCGCATCTCGTGCCCCTCAACCGAGGGCTCTTCACCACCGCGTCGGTGCCGCTCGCTCGGCCGCGCGTCGACCGCCGACCTCATCGCGCTGTATCGCGAGTTCTACGCCGGTGAGCCCTTCGTGCGGGTGCTCGACGAGGGCCAGCGCCCGGCCACGCGCGCGGTGGTCGGGTCGAATTTCTGCGATGTCACCGTCGTGTCCGACCCCAGGACGTCCCGCGCCGTCTGCGTCTCCGCCCTCGACAACCTCGGCAAGGGCGGATCCGCGAACGGGTTGCAGAGCCTGAACATCATGATGGGATGGGACGAGCGGACGGGTCTCGCTGCGCCGCCGGTGTATCCGTAGGGCATGCAGGACCTCCAGTGGCTCGAGGGGGTATCACCGCCGTCCCCGGCATTCTCGCCTCCGGCCTGGCGGCGGGCATCAAGGCGAGCGGCAAGAAGGACTTGGCCCTGATCTACTCGTCCTCGCCCGCGCGGGCCGCGGCGGTGTTCACCAAGAACCAGGTGAAGGGCGCGCCGGTGCTCGTCTCCCAGGAGCACGTGCGGGATGGGCGCGCCCAGGCCATCGTCGCCTCGAGCGGATGCTCGAACGTCTGCACGGGTGAGCAGGGCGTCAAGGATGCGCGTGAGATGACGCGCATCGTCGGCGAGCTGCTGCACGTGCCGCCCAAGCAGGTGCTGATCGCGGCGACCGGCGTGATCGGCCAGCCCTGCCGATGGACAAGATCCGGGCGGGACTGCCCAAGCTGGTGAAAGGCCTCTCGCCGCAGGGCGGCCGGAGCGCGGCGGAGGCCATCCTCACCACCGACACCTACGCCAAGGAAGCGGCGTTGCGCGCTCGAGGTCGGCGGCCGGCCGGTGACCATCGGCGGCATCGCCAAGGGCGTGGGGATGCTCGAGCCGCACCTGGCGACGATGTTCTGCTTCCTCGCCACCGATGCGATGGTGGCGTCCGATGCGCTCGCCGCGGTGCTTCGCCGCGGCGTGGACGGATCGTTCAACCGCGTCACCGTCGATGGCGATCAGTCGACGAGCGACACGGTGGCGGTGCTCGCCAATGGCCTGGCCGAGAATGCCACGCTCGAGCGCGGGGGCAAGGGACTGCGCCAGTTCGCTCGGGGCCTTCAGGCGGTGATGATGCGGCTGGCCCGCATGCTCGTCGCGGACGGGGAAGGCGCGACGAAGGTCGTCGAGGTCGCGGTGCGGGGCGCCCGGACACGCAAGGACGCGCTGATCGCCGCGCGCAGCGTGGCCAATTCGCCGCTCGTGAAGACGGCCATCCACGGGGCCGATCCCAACTGGGGTCGGATCATGATGGCGCTCGGCAAATCGGCGGCGCGGGTGGCCGCCGACCGGGTGGCCATCGCGATCGGCGGAGAGCCGCTCGTCGAGCGCGGCATGCTGCGACCCGGAGTGCGGCTCGACCGGATCCGTGAGGCGATGGCCGGTGCCGAGTACACCATCGCCGATCGACCTCGGGCTCGGGCCGGGCGAAGACCGTATGTGGACATCCGACCTCACCGAGGAGTACGTTCGAATCAACGCGAAGTACACGACCTAAGCACGCACGATGTCGAGCTTCGGTCCCCGGCGCCCTTGAGCCCGGGGAAGCGCGGGGCGAATCCCGCCGCTCGACATCGGAGGCCAACCGAACGAGAGGAGAGTCATGGCGACATTGACGATGAAGGAGCTGCTGGAGGCCGGGGTGCATTTCGGCCACCAGACCAAGCGCTGGAACCCGAAGATGCAGAAGTATATCTTCGGCGAGCGCAACGGCATTTACATCATCGACTTGCAGAAGACCCTGAAGAAGTTCCGCGAGGCGTACGCCTATGTGCGCGACCTCGCGGCGGGCGGCGGCACCGTGCTCTTCGTGGGCACGAAGAAGCAAGCCCAGGAAACGGTGTTCGAAGAGGCCGGCCGCTGCGGGATGTTCTACGTGAATCACCGGTGGCTCGGCGGCACCCTGACCAATTTCACGACCATCAAGAAGTCCATCGCCCGGCTCAAGAAGCTCGACGAGATGAGCGAGACGGGCGAGTACGAGCGGCTCCCCAAGAAGGAGGTCATCGGCCTCGAGCGCGAGCGGGCGAAGCTGCAGAGCGCGCTGGTCGGCATCAAGAACATGGACCGCCTTCCGTCCGCCATCTTCATCATCGATCCCAAGAAAGAGAAGATCGCGGTCGAGGAGGCGCAGCGCCTGGCCATCCCCATCGTGGCCATCGTCGATACCAATTGCGATCCGACGGGGATCGACTACCCCGTGCCCGGCAACGATGACGCGATTCGCGCCGTCCGCCTGATCACCGCGCGCATCGCGGATGCCGTCCTCGAAGGGGCGGGGAGCTTCGCGAAGGAGGAGGCGGAGGCCGCGGAAGAGGCCGAGGGCGCCTCGGACATGCCGCTCGTGACCGAGGCGGAGATGCAGACGCCGGTCGAGACCGGCGCGTAAGGAGGCCCACCGGCATGGCGTCATCCGCGGAAATGGTGAGGGAGCTCCGCGACCGCACCGGAGCCGGCGTGATGGACTGCAAGGCGGCGCTGGAGGCGTCGGCGGGGGACGTGCAGGGCGCCATCGAGCATCTGCGCAAGAAGGGGCTGGCGGATGCCGCGAAGAAGGCGCATCGCGACGCGCGGGACGGGGTGGTCGCCTCCGTACATTCACGCGGGGGCAAGATCGGCGTGCTCGTCGAGGTCAACTGCGAAACCGACTTCGTCGCGCGCACCGACGACTTCCAGCAGCTCGTGAAGGACGTCGCGATGCAGGTGGCGGCCGCCAATCCGCTCTACGTCGCGCGCGAGCACGTCCCGGGCAACATGGTGGAAAAGGAGCGCGAGATCTACCGGGAGCAGATGGCCGACCAGAAGAAGCCGGCGCAGGTCCTGGACAAGATCATCGAGGGGAAGCTCGAGAAGTTCTACACGGAGACGTGTCTCCTCGAGCAGCCGTTCATCAAGGACTCCTCGGGCAAGACCAAGATGAAGGACCTGGTGGACCAGGCGACGGCCAAGCTCGGCGAGCGCGTCCTCGTGAAGCGCTTCGCCCGGTTCCAGGTCGGCGAGGCCTGAGCCGGCGGGGCGGCCCTCATGTCCGTGCCCGGTGCCGCGCCTGCCTATCGCCGCATCGTCCTGAAGCTGTCGGGCGAGGCGCTGGCCGGCCGGCAGGGCTACGGCATCGATCCGGAAATCCTGGCTCGCGTGGCCGAGGAGATCGGCGAGATCGTGCGCCTGGGCGTCCAGGTCGCGGTCGTCATCGGGGCCGGCAATATCTTCCGCGGGATCGCGGCGAGTGCCGGGGGCATGGAGCGCGCCACCGGTGACTACATGGGCATGCTCGCCACCGTGATCAATGCGCTCGCGCTCCAGGACGCGATCGAAAAGGCGGGCGTCGCGACCCGCGTGCTGTCGGCCATCGAGATGCGCGCCGTCGCGGAGCCCTATATTCGCCGACGCGCGATCCGCCACTCTCGAGAAGGGCCGCGTCGTCGTCTTCGCGGCGGGGACGGGCAATCCGTTCTTCACGACCGACACGGCGGGTGCCCTTCGGGCGGTGGAGATCGGCGCCGAGGCCATCTTCAAGGCCACGCGCGTAGACGGCATCTACACCGCGGATCCGGAGAAGGACCCGACCGCGACCAAGCTCGATCGGGTCGGGTACATCGAGGTGCTCAGCCGCGGGCTCAAGGTGATGGATTCAACGGCCATCTCCCTCTGCATGGAGAACAAGCTGCCCATCGTGATCTTCGATCTCAATCAGCCGGGCAATATCCGAAAGATCGTGAGCGGCGAGCCGGTGGGTTCGATGGTGTCGGGCGACGGGGTGGACCGACCAGACACCTAGGGGCTGGGACCGATCACAACCGAGGGGGTGAGCGATCATGGATGCGGTCATCAAGGACCTCGAAACGCGGATGCAGGTGGCCGCGGATCTGCTGTCGCGTGAGTTCGCCGGGGTGAGGACGGGCCGCGCGAGCACGGGCCTGCTCGACGCCGTGCGGGTCGAGGCGTACGGCACGCTCCAGCCCATCAGCCAGGTGGCGACGGTCTCCGTGCCGGACGCGCGCACCCTGGTGATCCAGCCGTGGGATGCCTCGCAGATCACCGCCATCGAGAAGGCGATCCAGAAGTCGGACCTCGGCCTCACGCCGAGCAATGACGGCAAGCTCATCCGGCTCGTCATGCCGACCTTGACGGAGGAACGGCGCAAGCAGCTCGCCAAGGCGGTGGGCAAATTTGCCGAGGACGCGCGCGTGGCGATCCGCAATATCCGCCGGGATGCCAACGACCGTCTCAAGGCGCTTGCCAAGAGCAAGAAGGTATCGCAGGACGAAGAGCGGCGCGCCCACGATCAGATCCAGAAGGCCACCGACCGGTTCATTGCCAAGGTGGACGAGCTCGCGAAGAAGAAGGAGCAGGAAATCCTCGCCATCTGAGCGGGAAGGCGCCACGCAGGGCGCTTCAGGGCTCATTTTCCTGGAACGTTTGGGATCGGCTCACGTAAGATACCAGGTCATGGCCTTCAAGCGGGGATCGGCCTCGACAGTAGCCGAACTGTCCGCGTTGGCCGAAGAGGATCTACGGGAACATATCCTGTCGCAGGCGGTGCCGCGCCACGTCGCCGTCATCATGGACGGCAATGGGCGCTGGGCCACGCAGCGTGGATACCCCCGGGTCGCCGGTCACCGCGAGGGCGTCACTGCCGTCCGGAACATCGTGCGGGCGGCAGGCGAGCTGGGCATCGAGTTCCTCACGCTGTACGCCTTCTCCTCCGAGAACTGGAACCGCCCGAGCCACGAGGTCGCCACCCTGATGAGCTTGCTCGAGCGGTCCATCGATCGGGAGCTGCCCGAGCTGATGGCGCGCAATGTCCGCTTTCGGGTCATCGGCCGGCCGAACGGAGTGCCGTCCTCGGTGAGCCAGCGCATCGAGCATGTGGTCGCGGCCACGACCGCCAATACCGGACTGACGCTGCTCATGGCCTTCAACTACGGAGGCCGCGACGAGCTGGTGGACGCCTTCCGCACACTGGCCGGTCAGGTGCGAACGGGTGCGCTTCGGCCGGAAGACATCGACGAGGTGCGGGTGTCGCGGGCGCTCTACACCGACGGGGTGCCGGATCCAGATCTATTGATCCGCACGAGCGGCGAGATGCGCGTGTCCAACTTCCTCCTCTGGCAGATCGCCTACACCGAGCTGTGGATGACGCCCACGCTGTGGCCGGATTTCGGGGCGCGTGAGTTGTACCTTGGCCGTCGCCGACTTTCAGCGGCGCGACCGCCGGTTCGGGCGGGTCTGATGGGACAGGTGGCCGGTATGCCGATCCAAGCGCTCCTCTTCTCCCACGCGGCCTGGACGAGGATGCTCGCGTCATGAAGCGACTCACCGTTCTCGGCGTCACCGGGTCCGTCGGCCGGCGCACGCTCGAGCTCGTCGAGCAGTTTCCGGACGAGTTCCGTCTCGAGGGGATGGCCGCCCGCGGCTCGGACCCCGCCCTCGTCGCCGAGCTGTGCGCGCGCCACCGGCCGCGGGTGCTCGCCCTCACGGATCCCGCCGCCGTGGACCGGGTGGCGCGCGCGATCTCGGCGCCGCTCCCGGAGATCCTCACGGGACCCGAGGGGCTGGTGACGCTGGCCGGTCAGGTCGACGCCGACATCGTGCTGTCGGCGATCGTGGGTGGCGCCGGGCTCTTGCCGACCATGGCGGCGATCCAGAGCGGCAAGGCCGTGGCGCTGGCCAACAAGGAAACGCTGGTGATGGCGGGCCGCCTGATGACGGCGGCGGCGCGAGAGGGGATGTGCCGCTCTTACCCGTCGATTCCGAGCACAGCGCCATCTTCCAGTGCCTCGAAGGACAGCGCAGGTCGGACGTGGCGCGCATCCTCCTCACTGCCTCCGGTGGGCCATTCCGGCCGGATGGACAAGGCCGATCTGGCGGGCGTCACGGTGGCCCAGGCCCTGAACCACCCGACCTGGAAGATGGGGGCGAAGATCACCGTCGACTCCGCGACGCTCATGAACAAGGGGCTCGAAGTCATCGAGGCGCGGTGGCTGTTCGACGTGACCGCCGAGCGTGTCCAGGTGGTCGTCCATCCGCAGTCCGTCATCCATTCCATGGTCGAATACGTCGACGGCTCCGTCATCGCCCAGCTCGGCGTGGCCGACATGGGGATTCCGATCCTCTACGCGCTTACCTATCCACGCCGGCTGCCCTGTCCCGCGGAGCGGCTCGACCTGACGCGGGTCGGCTCGCTGTCGTTCGAGGAGCCCGATACCGATCGCTTTCCATGTCTCAGCCTGGCCCGGCAGGCGCTCGAGGCAGGCGATTGCGCCCCTGCCATCTTGAACGCCGCCAACGAGGTCGCGGTGGCCGCCTTCCTCGCCGGACAGATCCGGTTCACCCGGATTCCCGCGCTCATTGCCGAGGCGTTGGGCCGGGTGCCCAACCGCCCATTGAATAGTATCGACACCTGCGTGGACATCGACGCCGAGACCCGGCGGGTCGTGCAAGGGTGGCTGCCCTCCCCTGTGCTGGCCGGCGCCGCCACCAGGTGAGGTAGGAGGCGTTCGGTGACGACGATCATTTCGTTCGTGCTGGTCCTGGGCATTCTCATTCTGGTGCACGAGTTCGGTCACTTCATCGTGGCGCGGATGTCGGGCGTGGGGTTGAGCGCTTCTCGATCGGCTTCGGCCCCGTCCTCGCTCGCTACCGGGGGAAGGAGACGGAGTATTGCTTGTCCCTGGTCCCGCTCGGCGGGTACGTCAAGATGATGGGGGACGACGAGAACCCGCTCGAGGGAGGTAAGACGGGTACGCTCGACCCGAAGCGCGCGTTCAATTTGAAGCCACTGGCCGTGCGTTTCCTCATCGTGTTCGCGGGCCCGGCGATGAACTTCGTGCTCGCCGTCGTGATCTTCTCGCTGGTGTTCATGATCCTCGGGCGCCCCGTGGCCCCGACGCTGATCGGGCGCGTCGTCGAGGGCGGTCCCGTCGCGCAGGCAGGCCTCAAGACTGGCGACCGCATTACCGCCATCGACGGACGTCCCGTCCAGTACTGGGAAGACGTGCAGCGGGCAGCTCAGAACAGTCAGGAGGGATGCTCTCGCTCACGGTGCAGGGCGCGGCCGGCGAGCGCACGGTCGCGCGTCACGCCGGCGCTGACGAAGACGCGCGATCTCTTCGGCGACGAGCGCCAGACGTGGGACCTCGGGCGCGGCCCTACGTGCCACCGTCGATCGGCGATCTCGTCGCGGGGTTTCCCGCCCAGAAAGCGGGACTCCAGCGGGGCGACGTCATCGTTGCGCTCGAGGGAAGCCCGTGCTGTCCTGGGACGAGCTGGCCGAAGCGATCCAGCAGCGCCCCGGCCAGCCGACCCGCCTCGAGGTCAAGCGGGCGCCGAGACGCTCGCGGTCACCGTCGTACCCAACGCGGTCAAGGAGCGCGGTCCCGACGGCAAGGAGATCGAGGTCGGGCGCATCGGGATCAGCCCGGCTGCGGGCTTCAGCTTCGTCCGCTCGAACCCGATTCAGGCGGTCCGAGAGGGCTCGATCGCACGGTCGAGGTGACGGCCCTCACGGCCGTCGGACTCTACAAGATCGTGGTCGGCCAGCTCGACAGGAAGAACATCGGCGGCCCGATCCAGATCGCCGTCACGGCGGGCGAGCAGGCGCGTCAGGGCGTCGCGAGCCTGGCATTCTTCACCGCGGTGATCAGCGTCAACCTCTTCCTCCTCAATCTCCTGCCGGTCCCCATGCTGGACGGTGGGCACCTGCTCTTCTTCGTCTTCGAAGCCGTATTGGGCCGGCCGCTCTCCTGCGAAAGCGCGAGGTCGCCCAGCAGGTGGGCTTTGGCCTCTTGATGCTCCTGATGGTGTACGCGGTGTACAACGACCTGGATCGCATCGGACTCTTCAGCTTCTTCCGATGATGCGGGCGAGGAGCAGGGACTGCATGAGGCGGCGCCGCCATCGCCACGCGGAGGCTCGCCGACGTAGCCTCGATGCGCTGGAGCCGGTCACTCATCCCGACACTGCGGGAGGTCCCCGCCGACGCCGAGGCGATCAGCCACAAGCTGATGGTGCGAGCCGGCCTCGTGCGCCAGCTCGCCGCCGGCATCTACGTCCACCTGCCGGTGGGCCAGCGCGTGCTGGACAAGATCAACGCGATCATCCGTGAGGAGATGAACGGCATCGGCGGACAGGAGATCACGATGCCGGTGCTCCACCCCGCCGAGATCTGGCAGCAGTCGGGCCGCTGGGACGGCATCGCCGAGATGTTCAAGCTGAAGGACCGCTACGACCGCGACATGTGTCTCGGGATGACTCACGAAGAGGTCGTGGCGTGGCTCGCCGCCAAGAGAGATCCACTCGTACCGCGACTTGCCACAGATCTGGTACCAGATCCAGACCAAGGAACGGGACGAGGCGCGCCCGCGTTCCGGCGTCCTCCGGACGCGAGAGTTCCTGATGAAGGACGCCTACACGCTCGACCCCGATTTCGCGGCGCTCGAGGTGTCCTACAATGCCCACAAGGACGCCTACTGCCGGATCTTCGATCGGTGCGGACTCCAGTATGTCGTCGTGCAGTCGGATCCCGGCATGATGGGGGCTCCGGCTCGCACGAGTTCATGGCCCCGAGCGCGGCCGGCGAGGACGACGTGGCCCTCTGCGACGGGTGCGGATATGCGGCCAATGTCGAGCTGGCCCGCGCCGTGCCCTCGACACCCGCCGCTCCCGACTGGCAGCGCGGCGAGGTGGCCACCCCCGATGTCCATACCATCGCGGAGGTGTCGGCATTCCTCGGGATCGATCCCGCCCTCACCGTCAAGTCGCTCGTGTTCATCGCAGACGACGCGGCCCTCCTCGCGCTGGTGCGAGGCGACCATGTCCTGCACGAGCGCAAGCTCGCCCGTGCGCTCAAGCGGAGGCGCGCCCCGCGCGCCCGAGGAGGTCGCGGCTCACCTGGGCGTCACGCCCGGCTCGGTGGGACCGGTCGGCGCGCGCGGGGTGACGCGCATCCTGGCCGACGAGTCGCTCCGTGGCGGCCGCTACGTGGTCGGGGCCAACCGCGACGGGTACCACCTCACGGCGGTGGCGCCCGGAACCGATTTCGAGTGCGAGTTCGCCGATCTGCAGGTGGCCCTGGCCGGCGAGGGCTGTCCCCAGTGCGGCAAGCCCCTGCGCATCGAGCGGGTCATCGAGATCGGCAACATCTTCAAGCTCGGGACGAAGTACTCCACGCCCCTGGCGCGATGTACCTGGACGAGCAAGGCCAGCAGCAGCCAATTGTCATGGGATCGTATGGCATCGGCCCCGCCCGGATCGCCGCCGGGGCGATCGAGCAGCGCCACGACGCCGATGGGATCATCTGGCCCTGGGCCATTGCGCCGTTTCAGGTGCATCTGGTCCCGGTCGGGGCCAAGGACAGCGCGCTCAGGCGCGTGCTGGCGAGGAGATCTACGGCGAGCTTCGATCGGCGGGCTTCGACGTGTTGCTCGACGATCGCGACGAGCGCGCCGGCGTGAAGTTCAAGGACGCGGACCTCCTCGGTGTGCCGATTCGCGTCACCGTGGGGAATCTCCTGGCCAAGGAGGGCCTGGTCGAGATCAGAAACCGCCGCGACCGGACGGACCAGCGCATTGCGCGCGGGCAACTCCTCGACGCCATTCGAGACCTCGCGCGCTCGCTGAGTGGAGGGGCCTGAATCGCGGCGGGCAGGACCTGTCTGGGCGGACCGGCCTTGCAGGAGGGTCATCGCCGTGCTAACCTCTTGAAAAAGTGGGCGCTGCCCACTTTTTTCTGGGAGAGGGCGGGTGGAGAACCGGGACGGATGGTTGGAGCGGGTCGAAGCGACCATCATCCCGATCCTCAGCTCCTACGGCCTCGACCTGGTCGATACGGAATGGCAGCGAGAAGGGCGGCGCTGGGTGCTGCGCTTCTTCGTAGACAAGGCCGGGGGCATCACCGTCGGCGACTGCCAGGCGGTGAGTCGGGAAGCGGGTGACGTGCTTGACGTCATGGGCCTGATTGAACCGGCTTACGACCTCGAGGTGTCGTCGCCCGGGCTCTGTCGCGAGCTCAAGAAGGACCGGGAGTTCGCCTGGGCGGTCGGCAAGGAGATGTCCTGCTGGCTGCGGGAGCCGCTCGATGGACGCCGCGAGCTGTCCGGACGGCTGGTCGCGGTCTCCGGGACCGAGCTGAGCATGACGGAGCCGGACGGACGGACGACGGAGGTGCCTCGGGCGCTGGTGACCAAGGCGCGGCTCGACCTCGCATTCGGCCGGCCGCGGGCGCGGAAGCGGTAAGTAGGGTGGAAGCAGCGACAAGGCTATGACCAATAAAGACCTGATCTACGTCATCGAGCAGATCGGCCGCGAGAAGGGGATCGGCAAGGAGGTTCTCTTCGAGGCGGTGGAGTCTGCCCTCTTGTCAGCTTCCAAGAAAACCATGGGGTTGGCCGACAATGTCCGGATGGAGCTGGACCGTCACACGGGCAGCCTCCGAGTATTCGCCCGGAAGAAGGTCGTGGAGGCGGTGACCGACAACGAAGCTCGAGATCGGCCTCGAGGAGGCGCGCAAGCTCAACGGAGAGGCCGAGCTCGAGGACGAGCTCGAGATGGAGCTGCCCCCACAGGAGTTCGGGCGTATCGCCGCCCAGACGGCCAAGCAGGTGATCTTGCAGCGCGTGCGCGATGCCGAGCGCGATGCCGTCTACTCGGAGTTCATCGACAAGGAAGGCCGAATCGTGCGCGGGGTCGTCCACCGCGTCGAGAAGCGCAACGTGATCGTGGAGATCGGGAAGGCCGAGGCCGTGCTGATGGAGCGCGAGCAGATCCCCGGCGAGCGCTACAATCCGAGCGACCGCATCCGGGCCTACGTGCTCGAGGTCAAGAAGGGAATCAAGGGCCCGCAGATCCTGCTCTCACGGACTCATCCCGGCTTTCTCGTCCGCCTGTTCGAGACGGAGATTCCCGAGATCGCCGAGGGCATCGTCCAGGTCCGCGAGGCCGCCCGCGAAGGGGGAGCGCGCCAAGGTCGCCGTGGCGTCGACCAAGCGCGACGTGGATCCGATCGGCGCCTGCGTAGGCTTGCGCGGCACGCGAATCCAGGTCATCAGCCGCGAGCTGCGCGGCGAGAAGATCGACATCGTGGAGTGGTCGCCGGATGCCGCGACGTTCGTCGCGCGGGCTCTGTCACCGGCCAAGGTCAGCTCGGTGACCGATCAGCGAGCCCGACGCCGAAGGCGGGCAGCCGTCAGTGCTCGTGATCGTGCCGGACAGCCAGCTCTCCCTGGCCATCGGCAAGCGGGGACAGAATGCGCGCCTCGCCGCGAAGCTGACCGGTCTGCGCGTCGACATCAAGAGCGAGAGCGAGGTCGAGGACGAGCGCCGGCGCGAGGAAGAGGAGTTGGCGCAGGGGCGACAATTCCTGTCGACCTTCGCCGACGTCACTCCACCGATCCAGGACGCACTGATCGCGGCGGGCTTCTTCTCGCCGGCGCGCATCGCGCGAGCCGACTTGGCCGCGCTCGCGGACGTGGCGGGCCTCGGGGAACGCAAGGCAAGGTCGCTTCTCGACGCCGCGCAAGCATGGGTCGCCGAGCATGCCGCGGTCGTCGCGGCGGAAGAGGCGATCGCCGGGGAGGACGAGCTCTCCGCGTCGGAGAATCGCCCCGGTGACGGCGAGGTGGTCGGCGACAGTCAGGAGCCCAGAGCTCCGTCAACGGCGGGGAGTGACGACACGACCACGCCCCGCCGGACGTGTATTGGATGCCGGCAGACTCACGCCAAGGCCCTTCTCATCCGGCTGGTGCGCGGCGCGGATGGACGAGTGAGGGTGGACCCGGACGGCGCGGCGGCAGGACGCGGGGCGTATGCTTGCTCCAATGAGGCATGTCTGGGGAAGGCGCTGGTCGGTGGACGGCTGGCTCATGCTCTCCGGGGGTCGAGCCAGCCTCCGGCCGAGAGCGCGGCGGTGATTCTGGAAACCTGGCGGAGGAGGTAAGGGCGCTTTGGCGGCACGTGTAAAGGTCATCGACCTCGCGAAGGAGTTGGGAGTCACCAGTAAGGACTTGATCGTGGCTCTCGAGGGCATGGGACACAAGGGCGTGCGGGCGATGACGCCGGTGCCCAGCGACACGGCCAACGAGCTGCGGGTCAAGCTCGGACGCGGTCGCGACCTGCCCGTCGAGAGCAAGCCCAAGCGCCCTGCCAAGCCGAAAGAGGTTCCCGCCGAGGCAGAGGTCCTCGGGGAGGCCGCGGCGGTAAGGACGGCTGGCGAGGTGAAGGATGCCGCCGGGAAGCGGATCCCGAAGCCGGTGGCGGGCAAGGCGGCGAGAGGCGAGGCTGAGCTGGAGCCCGCGGTCGAGTCGATCAAGCCGGCGGCGACCATCTTCCGTCCCGCGGCAACCCCCGCGCCTCCGGTACCCGAGATCGTCCCCGACGTCCCTGAGCTGGTCGCGCCTGTAGTCCGGCCCGCCCCGCCTTCGCCGGTCGTGCCACCGCCCATGCCTGCGCCAACGCCCGTCCCAACACCCGCCGCCACCGCCGGCCCCTGTCGTGCCGATGAGGCCTGCGGCGGCTGCTCCCGCGCCGCCAGCGGACGTGCGCGCGGTGCCCGTCGCGCCGAGGCGAGTCGCGCCCCTGACGCCACCCGCGCCGATCGCTCCGGCGCGCCCCGCGGCCCCGCCGCCTCCGGCGATTTCGCGCCCGGCAGCCACGGCACCGCCCGTCGTCAGACCGGCGGCCGCGGCCGTGACGATGCCGCCCAGGCCCCGGCGCGGCCCGGGCCCGGTCCGGTGGCGCCTCCCGGCATGCCCGAGCCGCCGCAGGAGATCAAGCGCGAGCTCATCAAGCTCCCCGAGTCGGTGACGGTGGGCGAGCTGGCGGCCGCCATGCGGCGGAAATCGGTCGAGGTGATCAAGGCCCTGCTCGAGCTCGGCGTCATGGCCACGGTCAACGAGGTGCTGGACGCGACGGCGGCCCGGCTCGTCGCGGACAGGTTCCACTTCGACGTCGAGGTCCGGTCGCTCGAAGGGGAGATCCTCGAGGAGGAAGAGGCGGATCCGAGCCAGCGCCGGCCGCGGCCTCCCGTGGTGACCGTCATGGGCCACGTCGACCACGGCAAGACGTCGCTGCTCGACGCCATCCGAACCACCAAGGTCGCCGAGCGCGAGTTCGGCGGAATCACGCAGCACATCGGAGCCTATCAGGTGGACACGGCCGCCCACGGCCGCGTCACCTTCCTCGACACGCCGGGCCACGAGGCCTTCACCGCCATGCGCGCGCGCGGGGCTCAGGCGACCGACATCGTGATCCTGGTCGTGGCCGCCGACGACGGCGTCATGCCGCAGACCGTCGAGGCCATCAACCATGCCCGGGCGGCGGCGGTGCCGATCATCGTCGCCGTGAACAAGATCGACAAGCCCGGATCCGACCCCGATCGGGTCAAGCGCGAGCTCGCCAATCTGAGCCTCGTCCCCGAGGAGTGGGGCGGGGAGACCATCTTCGTTCACACGTCGGCCAAGCGGGGCGACGGCGTGGCCCAGCTTCTCGAGATGACCGCCCTTCAAGCCGAGGTGCTGGAGCTGCGCGCCAATCCAAGCCGTGCCGCTCGAGGCGTCATCGTGGAGGGCCGGCTCGACCGCGGGCGGGGGCCGGTGGCGACGGCCCTCATCCAGTCGGGCACGCTCAAGGAAGGCGATGCCGTCGTGGTGGGCTCGCATTCCGGGCGGATACGCGCCATGTTCAACGATCGCGGCAAGAAGGTCGCGAGCGCCGGCCCATCCGATCCTGTCGAGCTGCTCGGGCTCTCCGGCGTGCCGCAGGCCGGGGATACGTTCCTGGTCGTGGCCGACGAGCGCAAGGCGCGTCAGATCGCGACGGTGCGCACGGAGCGTGACAAGCTCAAGGGCAAGGGCGTGGCGCGGGTCACCCTCGAGGACTTGCACAAGCAGATCGCCGCGGGCGAGGTCAAGGAGCTGAGGCTGATCCTGAAGGCCGACGTCCAGGGCTCGGTGGAGGCGCTGACGGAGTCGCTCGAACGGCTCTCCACCGACGAGGTCAGGCTCAAGGTCATCCACGGCTCGGTGGGGACGGTGAACGAGTCGGACGTCATGCTCGCGTCCGCCTCCAATGCCATCGTCCTCGGCTTCAACGTCAAGGCCGACGCCAAGGCCGCGGCCCAGGCGCAGGCCGACGGCGTGGATCTGCGCAGCTACAACGTCATCTACGACGCGATCAACGACGTGAAGGCCGCGCTGTCCGGCATGCTCGCGCCGGAGATCCGCGAGACCCTCCTCGGCCGCGCGCAGGTGCGCCAGCTCTTCCCCATCACCAAGGTGGGGACGATCTACGGCTCGAGCGTCACCGAGGGCAAGATGGTTCGCGGCGCGCGCGTGCGCATCAAGCGGGGCGAGACCGTGCTCGGTGAGAGCACGATCGTCTCACTCAAGCGGTTCAAGGACGATGTGCGCGAGGTGTTGCAAGGGCTCGAGTGTGGCATCGGCGTCGAAGGCATCAGGGGTGTGTCGCCGAACGACGTCATCGAGGCCTTCACGACCGAGGAGGTCGCCCGGACGCTCTAGCTCGGCCCGGTCGACCAGGCGATGTCGGCAGCGCGGGTGGCGGTGGGGACGGTGGAGATCCACCTGCCCGATGTGGGGTCGCTGAAGGGCAAGCGCCGCGCCCTCAAGGGCCTCAAGGAGAAGCTGCGGCGCCGCTTCGAGATCTCGGTGGCCGAGGTCGACCACCAGGATGCCTGGCAGCGCGCCACGCTCGCGCTGGCCTGCGTGTCCGGCGACTCCCGCCACGCGAACGAGGTGATCTCGAAGGCCATGGATTTCATCGAGGACCATGTGGACGGGTACGTGACGGACATCGAGGTCGAGATCCTGTGATGGCCGCCGGCCCGCGCGGGTGAGGACATGCAGGGCAAGCGACTCGAGCGCGTCAACCAGCTCATCAAGGAAGAGATCTCCACGGTGCTCCAGCGCGAGCTCAAGGATCCGCGCCTCGGCTTCGTCAGCGTGACCGAAGTGGACGTGACGCCGGATCTGAAGTACGCCAAGGTCTACGTCTCCGTCCTGGGGCCCGAGGAGCGGTGGGCCTCCTCGCTCGCCGCGCTCGAGAGCGCCCGGGGATTCGTCTGGAACTGGCTCCGGCGTCATCTGGACCTGCGCGTCACCCCGCAACTGGCGTTCCGTCCCGATCGCTCCATGGAGCATGCCGCGCATATCCAGTCCCTGCTGGCGGGGTTGCGCGTACAGCCCCAGGAGCCGGAGTCCCCGTGACGGAGCCCACGACCGAGTCGTCGTCAGTCCCCCGCCTCGGTCCCCCCGCGACGCTGCTCGACCTCATCCGGCGACCCCGGGAGCCGCGCTGATGCTGGGTCACGTGCACCCGGATGGCGACGTGCTCGGCACGCTTCTCGGCCTGGGATTGGCCATGGAGGCGGCGGGATGGTCCGTGACGCCTGGCCGGGCCGCATGCGGTGCCGGAGTCCCTCGCCTTTCTCCCCGGGTCCGAGCGCTGGCAGGTGTGGAAGCAGGCCCCGCGCACGTACGACATGATCGTCCTCACGGACTGCCCGAACGACGAGCGCACGGAGGGGCTGCTGGCTGCCGCGCGCACGCCGGACAGCGCGGTGCTCAATGTCGATCACCATCCCGACAATCGGCGCTACGGCACCATCAACTGGATCGATCCCACGGCGGCCGCCACGGGCGAGATGGTCTACGATCTGATCCGCGCCCTCGATCTGCCGGTCACGCCGGCCATCGCGATCAACCTGTTCACCGCGATCCACACCGACACGGGCTCCTTCCGCTACTCGAACACGACGGCGCGGACGTTCCGCATCGCGGGCGAGCTGACCGCCCTCGGCGCCGAGCCCGCGCTGGTCTCCGACTGGCTCTACCAGCGGCGTCCCGCGGATGCCCTCGGCATGCTCGGGGACGTGCTTCGCCGCGTGCGTGTGAGCGCCGATGGCGACGTCGCATGGCTCGCGGTTCCCCATGGGCTCGCCTCCGGACGCCTTCGTGTCGGCCGAGGATCTGGTGACCTACCCGCGGTCGATCGGCGGCGTCAAGGTCGCGGTGCTCCTGCGCGAGGAAGGGTCGGGGATCGTCAAGGTGAGCCTTCGGGGCAAGGACGAGATTCCCGTCAACCGGATCGCCCATCGCTTCGGCGGCGGCGGTCACGAGAACGCCGCGGGCTGTACCGTGCGCGGCACGCTCGACGAGGCGACCGCCGCGGTGCTGGCCGCGGTCGGCGCGGCGCTCGACGGCCAAGGCGTCGGCATGAGCCGCGGGGCGTCCGGCATCCTGGCGGTGGACAAGGGGCCGGGTGTGACGTCGTTCCAGGTGGTGGCGCACCTCCGCCGCGTGATGCGCGCGCCCAAGATCGGCCACGGGGGCACGCTCGATCCCGATGCCACGGGTGTGCTCCCGATCCTGATCGGCGAGGCGACCAAGCTCACGCCCTACCTGATCGAGCTCGACAAGGAGTACGTGGCGACCGTCCGGCTCGGCATCGTGACCGACACGCAGGACCTGAGCGGGGCGGTGCTCGAGACGCCCCCTGTGCCCGCGGTCGACGCCCCGGCCATCGAGGCGGCGCTCGGCGCCTTCGTCGGCGTGATCCGGCAGGTGCCGCCGATGTACTCGGCGCTTCACCACGACGGCAAGCGCCTCTACGAGCTGGCGCGCGAGGGGCGGACGGTGGCGCGCGAGGCGCGCGAGGTGACCGTTCACGCGATCGCGCTCGAGTCCGTCGCGCTCCCCGATTTCACGCTGCGCGTGCGATGCGGGAAGGGGACGTATATCCGAACGCTGGCCGCCGATCTGGGCCGAGCGCTCGGCAGCGGCGCCGCCCTCGCGACGCTCGTCCGAACGCGGGTCGGGCCCTATGCGCTCGCGGACGCGGTCGGGTGGGCCGAGGTGTGCGAGCCCGGGTCGGCGAACTCGCTCTGGGATCGGGTCTTGCCGCTGGACTCAGCCCCGCCATCGCTCGCGCGGGTGCAGCTCGATTCGGCCCGGAGCCGCGCCTTCCGCCACGGGCAGGCCGTGACGGTGGCGTGCGCGCCCCCGGCTCCGTGCGCGTCTATGACGCCGATGGCGCCCTTCTCGGTATCGGTACCGCCCGCGGCACCTCCGTCCAGCCGGAACGTCTGCTCCATGCGGATCATCCGCGGCCTGCCGTCCTTCCCGTCTGACCTGTCGCCCTCCGTCGTGGCGCTGGGCGCCTTCGATGGCATCCACCTCGCGCACGCGAGAATTCTGAAACCGCCGTCGAGCGGGCGCGCGGGCTCGGCGTGACGTCGCTCGTGTGCACGTTCGACCCGAATCCCGCCGCGGTGTTGCGCCCGGAGCGCGCCCCGCCCCGCTCGCGTCCCTCGACGAGAATCTCGCGCGCATTGCGGCGCATGGCCCGGACGCCACCCTCGTCATCCCGTTCACCGAGGACCTGTCGCGGATGGAGGCGGAGGCGTTCGTGGAGGACGTGCTTCGGCGGGCGCTCGGGGCCCAGGAGGTGGTCGTGGGCTTCAACCACACCTTTGGTCGCGGCGCCCGCGGCACCGCGATGCTGCTCAAGGAGATGGGCGATCGGCAGGGATTCACGGTACACGTGCTGCCGCCGCTCGAAGTGAGCGGACAGATCGTCTCCTCGAGCGCCATCCGCGAAGCGCTGCGCGACGGCGACGTCGAGATGACCCGCGCGCTCCTCGGTCGGCCGTACCTGGTGCGGGGCCAGGTCTTGCGGGGTGCGGGCCGGGGACGGACTCTGGGATTCCCGACCGCCAACCTCCGGCCCGCCCGCCCGCTCATCCTGGCGCCCGGCGTCTACGCGGCCCGTGCCGCCTGGGACGACGCGCGACACGATGCCGTCGTCAATGTCGGATATCGGCCGACCTTCGGAGAGGAGCAGTACTGGATCGAGGTGTACGTGTTCGACTTCGCGGGCGATCTGTACGATCGTGAGCTCAGCGTCGACTTCCTTCGGCGCATCCGCGCGGAGATGAAGTTCGCGGGGGTCGAGGCGCTCAAGCGGCAGGTCGCGCTGGACATGGAGACGGCCAGACGGCTGCTCGCCGAGGACGGCGGTTGACGCGGGAGGACGAGACGGCACCGATTTGACAGCCGCCGCCTCAGGGTGACAGGATCGACGTCGAGCCGCATGCGATCGACGACCTCGGAGGACGAGACACCATGAGATCGAGGCTTGTCGCGGTAGGACTCGCGGTGGTGACCGCGGGCTCATCGATGCTCGCGTCATTGACTGCGCAGGCGTCAGACGAAGCGAGGGTACGCGTCGAGTACGACCCGCCGCACGTGTCCGTGGCGGCGACGGAGGTGGGCCTCGGCGAGCTGCTGAGGCTCATCGGGGCGAAGGTCGGGTTCAGCGTCGCAGAGGGGCGTGCGGCGTTGCGTCTCGTCACGGTGTCCATCGCGAGCGCCTCGCTCGACGATGTGCTGCGCCAGTTGCTGCGAGCCGAGAACCACACGATCCTGTACCGGCAGGGAGCCGATGCGATGGTGATGATCGATCGGATCGTATTGCTGGGCGCCCCGGCCGAAGGGGTGTCGGTGGCGGACACCGGGCCGCGGCCGAGTCAAGAGGCCCCGGCTCTCGCGTCCAGTGCGGTTCCGATGTCTCCCGGCGCGGGAGAGAGTGCGACCACCGGCGAGCGGCAGGCCTCCGTGGGCGACATGCTCCAATCGCATGCGGTCGCCGGCCTTCCCCGCAGCCCGCGGCCGTCGCGGAGCCGGCTGCGTCCCCGCGACAGGACGGTGACCACCCGCGGCTCCGGCGCGCGAGCCGAGGCTCCACGGCCTGCGACCGGCACGTCCGCGACAGAGGCGAGCGCGAGGGAGGCGAGAGATCAGGCGCCAGACTCTCCGCTGTTTTGCATACCGCGCCCCTGCGTGGTACCGTTCGGTGACATATCGCGAAAGCGTCCAAACTGTTCCAACGAACCTGTCCCAGACGGAGCCGTGTGCGAGACTCTGGGGGCATGGCGATTGGGGGGACCCCGGGAGGATGACGGCATGCGGCTGTCCGTGGACAAGAAGAAGAGCCTCATCGAGCAGTTCAAGACCCACGATGGAGACACTGGCTCACCCGAGGTGCAGATCGCGCTCCTCTCGGAGCGGATCAACGGGCTGACCGACCACTTCAAGACGCACAAAAGGACCATCACTCCCGCCGCGGCCTGCTCATGCTGATCGGCAAGCGCCGCGGCCTCCTCGAGTACCTGCGCAAGAAGAACCCGGACCGATACGGGGCCGTGACCGATAAGCTCGGGATCCGCAAGTGACCGCGGGTCCCGGGCGCAGAACTGTCCATCTTCGCCCGGCGCCGCCGGGCCTCTCCGATAGCCGATTCAGGCTCAGTGGAGCTCACACCTTAGCAGGAGGATGCTGAACGTATGCCTCACTCTGTGCAAACCCAGGTCAATAAGCAGGCGCTGTCGATCGAAACAGGCAAGGTCGCCAAGCAGGCCGACGGCGCCGTCGTCGTGCGGTGCGGCGGAACTGTCGTCCTCTCCACCGTCGTGGCGGCCAAGAGCCCGATGGAGGGCCGAGACCGCGATTTCTTGCCGCTCACCGTCGAGTATCGGGAGCGGGCCTACGCGGGGGCCGCATCCCGGGCGGCTTCTTCAAGCGCGAGGGCCGGCCGGACGAGAAGGAGACCCTGACCTGCCGCCTCATCGACCGACCGCTCCGGCCGCTCTTCCCGAAGAGCTTCCGCAATGAGCTCCAGATCATCAACCTGGTGATCTCCGCCGACGACGAGAACGACCCCGACATGCTCGCGCTGGTCGGCTCATCGGCGGCGGTGGCCGTATCCGGGATCCCGTTCTCCGCGCCGATCGGCGCGGTGCGGGTGGCCCTCGTCGAGGGCCAGCTCGTGGCCAACCCGACCTACAAGCAGCTCGCCGCCTCTCCGCTCGAGATCGTCATCGCCGGCACGGAGGACGCGGTCCTCATGGTCGAGTCCGGGGGCGCGAGATCAGCGAGGAGCAGATGCTCGAGGCGCTCGCCTTCGGCCACGAGCAGTGCAAGCAGATCGCGCGCATCCAGAAGGACCTCGCGGCTCAGGCGGGCAAGCCTCAGTGGGCCTTCGACGCCAAGGCGGGTGCCGATCCCGCGCTCGAAGCGCGCGTGAAGGAGCTGGCCACCGCCAAGGTCGTCAAGGCGCTCGCGATCCACGAGAAGCAGGCGCGCGCGCAGGCCCTCGACGGCGTGTTCGAGGAAGTGTGGGCCGCGCTCGGCGTGGACGAGGCTCTGCGCCCGAAGGCTCGCGAGGCGCTCGACAAGGTCGAGAAGGCCGAAGTCCGGCGCATGATCGTGGAGAAGGGGGTCCGCCTGGACGGCCGCCGGGTGACCGAGGTGCGCCCCATCTGGTCCGAGATCGGTTATCTGCCGCGGGTCCACGGCTCCGCGCTCTTTACCCGGGGCGAGACTCAGGCGCTCGTGGCGGCGACGCTCGGGACCAAGAATGACGAGCAAAAGCTGGAGTCGTTCGAGGGCGACGTGTTCCGGCGCTTCATGCTCCACTACAACTTCCCGTCGTTCTCCACGGGCGAGGTCAAGCGCTTCGGCACACCGGGCCGCCGCGAGATCGGCCATGGGGCGCTCGCCCAGCGGGCGATCGAGGCGGTGATGCCGGCGCGAGGAGGTCTTCCCGTACACCGTCCGCGTCGTGTCCGACATCCTCGAGTCCAATGGCTCGTCGTCGATGGCCAGCGTCTGCGGGGCCTCCATGGCGCTCATGGACGCGGGCGTGCCGCTCACGGCCCCGTGGCGGGCATCGCGATGGGATTGGTCAAGGAGGGCGACAAGGTCGGCATCCTGACCGACATCATGGGGAGCGAGGATCACTACGGCGACATGGACTTCAAGGTCGCCGGCACCGAGAAGGGGATCACCGCGCTGCAGATGGACATCAAGATCGGGGGCGTCTCCATCGACATCATGCGGCAGGCGCTGGCCCAGGCGCGCGAGGCGCGGCTCCACGTGCTCGCCAAGATGGCGGAGACCATCAGGGCGCCGCGCGCCGAGATGAGTCCCTACGCTCCGCGGTTCGTCACCATCAAGATCCGCCCGGAGAAGATCCGGGAGATCATCGGACCGGGCGGCAAGGTGATCCGCGGAATGCAGGAGAAGACGGGCGCCAAGATCGACGTCGAGGATGACGGAAAGGTGACGATCTTCTCCGCGAACAGCGGCGCCGCGCAGATGGCCGTGGACATGATCCAGGACATCTGCCGCGAAGCGGAGCTGGACCGAATCTACGTCGGCAAGGTGAAGAGCATCAAGGAGTTCGGCGCGTTCGTCGAGATCATGCCGGGGACCGAGGGGCTGCTGCACATCTCGCAGATCGCCGAGAGCCGGATCCGGGCGGTGGGCGACGTCCTGTCCGAGGGCGACCAGGTGGTGGTCAAGGTGCTCGAGATCGATGGCAACGGCAAGATCCGCTTGTCCCGAAAGGGGCGCTGCGCGACCAGCCCGTCATGGCCGAGCGCGAGAAGCTCGCGATCGCGCCCGCGGCCGCGGAGAGCTGAGAGGGCGAGGCCGCGAGGGAACGCCCGGTGACGCATCGAAAGGACGTGCTGCCGAACGGTATCAGTATCGTCACGGAGGTGATGCCGCATGTCCGTTCGGTGGCGGTCGGTATCTGGGTCGACACCGGCTCGCGCGTGGAGCCGGAAGAGCGGGGGCATCTCTCATCTGATCGAGCATCTCGTCTTCAAGGGCACGGAGACGCGGTCGGCGGAGGATATCGCCCGGGCGATCGATTCGGTGGGCGGACAGATGGATGCGTTCACGGCCAAGGAGCAGACCTGTTTCTACGTGAGCGTTCTCGACGACCACCTGCCCCTCGCCGTCGACCTTCTGGCCGACATCCTCAGGCACCCCCGCTTCACCCCGGAGGACATCGAGAAGGAGAAGGCGGTCGTCTTCCAGGAGATCAAGATGGTGGAGGACACCGCGGACGACCTGATTCACGATCTGTTCGCGGAGCGCTTCTGGACCGGGCACCCGCTTGGCCGGCCCATTCTCGGCCGCTGGAACGTCGTGCAGGGCTTCGATCGGGCCGCGGTCCTGAGTCACCTGCACGAGGAGTACGCGCCGGCCAAGATCACGATCGCCGTCGCCGGACACATGGAGCACGCGCGCGTCGTGGATCTGTTCGCGGGCCACTTCGAGGGGTTCGACCGCCCCGCGCGCCGACACGAGCTGACGCCTCCGACGCCCCATGCCTTCGTGGACGTGGTGCCGAAGCCGCTCGAGCAAGTGCACCTCGTGATGGGCTTCCCGGGCATCGGCGATGCCGTCCCGAGCGCTACGCGCTCTATCTCCTCAACGACGTGATCGGGGGCAGCATGTCCTCGCGCCTCTTCCAGGAGATCCGCGAGCGCCAGGGGCTGGCGTACTCCGTCCATTCCGGCATTCAGTCCTACCGCGACAGCGGGCTCTTCTACGTCTATGCGGGGACGGACGCGGAGAATTTCGGCAAGGTCGTGAAGGCGCTCATGAAGGAGCTGCGCGCTCTTGAAGAAGGACGGCATCAGCGCGGACGAGCTCCGCCGGTCCAAGGACCATCTCAAGGGCAACCTGATGCTGTCGCTCGAGTCGACCTCCTCCAGAATGAACCGCCTCGCGAGGCAGGAGATGCGATTCGGCTCGTTCCTCTCGATCGACGCGATGCTCGCCGCGATCGACGGTGTGCGGCCCGACGAGGTGGAGACGATGCTCCAGCGGGTTCTCGACGAAAGCCAGCTCGCGCTCCTCGCGCTCGGGCCGATCGAGCGCGGCGATCTGCCCCGCGAGCTCGCCAGCGCCTCGCTAGAGCGATGATAAGGGCCCATCTGCTTCGTTGGCGCCCTCGACCGCCGGCTCAACGTACAGAAAGTACGCCTCGCCGGCTGCCTTCGGGCGCCGCCTCGCAGCTGGACCCTTCTCATCGCTCTAGCGGCGTTTCTCCAATGGGCGGACTACCCAAAGCTGAGGGAGCGCGCCAGTGATCGAGCGATACAGCCGGCCCGAGATGGCGCGCATCTGGACGCCAGGACGCGAAATACGGCGCCTGGCTCCGGGTGGAGCTGGCGGTCTGCGAGGTCTATGCGCGTCGCGGCCTGATCCCCGCGGATGCCCTCGGCCGCATCAAGGCCCAGGCGGTCGTATCCGCCCGGCGCATCGACGAGATCGAAGCGACGACCCGGCACGACGTCATCGCGTTCCTGACGAACCTCGAGGAGTCGCTCGGGGCCGACTCGCGATTCGTCCACATGGGCATGACGTCGTCGGACGTGGTGGACACGGCCTTGGCGCTCCAGCTCCAGGAGGCCGCCGAGGTGCTCCTGGGCGGCCTGGAGCGATTCCGCGCCGCCGTGCGGGTCCTCGCCCTCAAATACAAGCACACGCCCTGCGTGGGCCGCACGCATGGCATCCACGCCGAGCCCACGACGTTCGGCCTCAAGGCCGCGGTGTGGTACGCGGAGACGGACCGCAATCTGGAGCGCCTGCGGCGCGCGCGTGAGGCGGTGCGGGTGGGCAAGATCTCCGGCGCGGTCGGCACGTTCGCCCACGTGGATCCCGACGTCGAGGAAGAAGCCTGCCGGCTCCTCGGCCTCGAGCCCGCGCCCGTGTCCACGCAGATCGTGCAGCGTGACCGTCACGCCGAATTCATGGCGGCCCTGGCCATCCTCGCCGCATCGCTGGAGAAGGTCGCCCTCGAGATCCGCTCGCTCCAGCGCACGGAGATCCGCGAGGTGGAAGAGCCATTCACCGAGGGACAGAAGGGCTCGAGCGCCATGCCCCACAAGCGCAATCCCGTCTCCTGCGAGCAGGTGTGCGGGCTCGCGCGGCTCGTGCGCACCAATGCGCTCGCCGCGCTCGAGAACGTCGCCCTGTGGCACGAGCGGGACATCAGCCACTCGTCGGTGGAGCGGGTGATCCTGCCGGACTCGACGCTCCTCGTGCACTACATGCTCCATCAGATGACGCGGATCACCGAGGGGCTCCTCGTGTACCCGGATCGCATGCGCGAGAACATGGACCGGAGCTTTGGGCTCATGTTCTCGCAGCGCGTGCTCCTCGCGCTCGCCGCCAAAGGGCTGCCGCGCCAGGCGGCGTACGAGCTGGTCCAGAAGCACGCCATGCGGGCCTGGCGGGAGCGCTGTCCGTTCCGCGACCTCCTGGCCGGCGACCCCGACGTGATGCGGCACCTGACCGAGGCCGAGCTTCAGGCGTGCTTCGATCCGTCCTGGCATCTGCGCAATGTCGACGCCATCTTTCGCCGTCTCGACCTCGCCTGATCCCGTCAGTGGTCGACCCGGCCCGGGCGCCACGTCCGTGAAGGGCCCAGCGTGACGGCGCGCGTGCTGATCCGGCTCAAGCCGGGCATCCTCGACGTGCAGGGCGTGTCGGTTCAGCGCGCGCTCGGCGGATTGGGCTTTCCCGAGGTGCGCGGCGTGCGCGTGGGGAAGGTCATCGATCTGGACCTCGACGGGCTGGGTAGCAGACGCCGCCCGGCAGCGCATCGACGAGATGTGCGCGCGCCTCCTCGTCAATCCCGTGATCGAGGACGTGACGCGTCGAGATCCAAGGCTAGGGCCGGCACCTACCCGCAGGCCTTGCCAGCGGGGAGGCAAAGATGTAGATTGAAGAAGCCACCCCCGAAAGGAGAAATCGCGAGCCCTATGAACTTCGGCGTCGTCGTGTTTCCGGGCACCTGGAGCGATTGCGATTTCCACTATGTGATCGGTGAGGTGCTGCATCAATCCGTGCGCTACGTCTGGCATCGCGATGCGGATCTCGCCGGGCTCGATTGTCTGGTGCTTCCCGGCGGCTTCTCGTACGGCGACTACCTCCGCGCCGGGGCCATCGCCGGGCGGTCTCCCGTCGTCGAGGCGCTGCCCGCCTTCGTGGCTCGTGGCGGTTTCGTCCTCGGCTCCTGCAATGGCTTTCAGATCCTGTGCGAAGCCGGTCTCCTGCCCGGCGCCCTCGTGCGCAATGAATGCCTGCAGTACCGCTGTCAGTCGACCTATCTGCTCACCGACAACGTCGAGACGCCGTTCACCCGGGCGCTGCGGCCGGGACAGGTGCTCAAGATGCCCATCTCGCATGGGGAAGGTCGCTACTACGCGGAGCCGGAGGTGCTTCGGCAGCTCCGGGACGGCGGGCAGATCGTGTTTCGGTACTGCACCGAGGACGGCAGGGTCACGAAGGAAGCGAATCCGAACGGGTCGATGCAGAACATCGCCGGCATCGTGAACGAGGGCGGCACCGTGCTCGGCTTGATGCCGCATCCGGAGCGGGCGGCCGAATCCGCGCTGGGCGGCACGGACGGGACGCTGATCTTCCACTCGCTCCTCGGCAGCTTGGTCGAGGACGGCTCCTTCCTCAAGCGCTGAAAGGTCTGGGCGGCCGGCCGCTCTCGGAAGGTTCAGATGCGAGGTGATAGAGGTGGCGAGGTGACCGCGGGGTGACCTCGGCTCAGCCTAAGGTCACACTGGATCTCGCCCTCGCCCATGGCCTCACACCCGAGGAATACGACCGCGTCATCGGGTGCCTCGACCGGGAGCCGACGTTCACCGAGCTGGGCCTCTTCTCCGCGCTCTGGTCCGAGCACTGCGCCTACAAGCACTCGCGCGTCTTCCTTCGCACGCTGCCGACCACGGCGGATCACGTGCTCCAGGGACCGGGTGAGAACGCGGGCATCGTCGACCTCGGCGGTGACCTCGCGCTGACCTTCAAGATCGAGAGCCACAACCACCCGTCGTTCATCGAGCCATTCCAGGGCGCCGCGACTGGGGTGGGCGGCATCCTTCGCGACATCTTCACGATGGGGGCGCGGCCCATCGCCGTGCTCGACTCGCTCCGCTTCGGCGACGCGGCCGAGCCGCGGACGCGCCGACTCATCGAGGGTGTGGTCTCCGGCATCGGCTGGTACGGCAACTGCTTCGGCGTTCCAAACCTGGGCGGTGAGGTGAATTTCGCGCCGGAGTACGGCGGCAATCCGCTCGTGAACGCGATGGCCGTGGGTCTCGTGCGCAAGGATCGGATCTTCCGCGCCCGCGCCGAGGGCGTGGGCAATCCGGTGTTCTATGTCGGCGCCAAGACGGGCAGGGATGGGATTCACGGCGCGACCATGGCCTCGGCCACCTTCGAGGAAGGGACGGAGGCACGCCGACCCACCGTGCAGGTCGGGGACCCCTTCACGGAGAAGCTCCTGCTGGAGGCATGCCTCGAGGCGATGGCCACCGGAGCCATCCTCGGGATCCAGGACATGGGCGCGGCCGGATTGGCGTGCGCCTGCTCCGAAATGCCGGCGCGGGCGGGCACCGGGATGGAAGTCGAGCTCACCATGGTGCCGCAGCGCGAGACGGGCATGACGCCCTACGAGATCATGCTCTCCGAGTCCCAGGAGCGCATGCTGCTGGTGGCGGTCAAGGGCCGTGAGGACGAGATCCGTCAGGCCTTCGCCAAGTGGGAGCTGGACGCCGTGGAGATCGGCGTGGTGACGGGCGACGGTCTCCTGCGCGTGAAGAGCGAAGGCCGCGTGGTCGCCGAGGTTCCCGTGAAAGCCCTGGCCGACGAGGCCCCGGTCTATACCAGGCCCACGGTTCGGCCCGCCTGGCAGGACGACCTCGAGCGCTTCGACCCGCTCGAGCTGCCCGCCCCGACCGAGATGGAGCCCGTGCTGCTCGAGCTGCTCGCCTCACCGGGCATCGCGTCGAAAGAGTGGGTGTATCGGCAGTACGACCAGCAGGTCGGGACCAATACGCTCGTGCTCCCGGGCTCGGATGCGGGCGTGCTCAGGATCAAGGGCACCCGAAAGGCCGTGGCGGTCACCACCGATTGCAATGCGCGATTCGTCTTGCTCGACCCGCGAGTCGGCGCCGCCATGGCGGTGGCCGAGGCCGCGCGCAATCTCTCCGTGAGCGGCGCGCGGCCCCTCGGCCTCACCGATTGCCTCAACTTCGGCTCGCCGGAGCGCCCGGAGATCTTGTGGCAGTTCAAGGAGGCGGTGGAGGGCATCGGCCTGGCCTGCCGGGCCCTCGAGATCCCGGTGGTCGGGGGCAACGTGTCTTTCTACAATGAGACCCAGGGACAGGCCATCCTGCCGACGCCGGTCATCGGCATGGCGGGTCTGATCGACGACGCCGAGCGCCGGTGCACACAGTGGTTCCGGACGGCGGGAGACCGGGTGGCGCTCCTCGGCCCCGAGCACGTGAGCCTGGCGGGATCGGAATACCTGTGGGTCCGGCATCGCCGGGTGGCCGGACGTCTGGCGCCCCTCGATCTCGGCGTGGAGCGGGTGGTGCAGGAGGCCTGCCGGGCGGCGATCGGCGCGGGGCTCGTTCGATCGGCTCACGACATCTCGGAGGGCGGAGTGGCGGTGGCGCTGGCCGAGGCCTGTGTCAGCGGCCCCAGCCCGGTGGGCGTTGAGGTTGATTTGCCCGAATCGCCGGCGGCACGACACGGAGTGATGTTCGGGGAGGGCCCATCGCGTATCGTGGTATCGGTACCGCCGGATGCCGAGCGCTCATTCGAGCGGTTGATGGCGGAATCCGGTGCACCGTGGCGATGGATTGGGCAGGTGGGTGGCGATCGCCTGATCATCAGATCGGGTGGCGCCTCCGCGATCGACCTGGCGCTCGAGCAGGGGGCCCAGGCCTGGAGGAGCGGATTTGCGCAATATGTCAGCTGAGCCGGCGGCGCTCGATCTCGACGACAAGTTCCACGATGAGTGCGGGCTTTTCGGCGTCTGGGATCACGAGGAGGCCGCCAACGTCGCCTACCTCGGCCTGTACGCGCTCCAGCACCGGGGCCAGGAGTCGGCGGGCATCGCCGCCACGGACGGCCAGGCGTTCCACGTCGAGAAGGCCATGGGCTGGGTCGCCGACGTGTTCAGCCGCGAGCGCCTGAAGCGCGTCCCGGGCCACCGGGCCATCGGGCATGTGCGGTACTCGACGTCGGGCAGCTCGAATCTGCGCAATGCCCAGCCCATCTCGGCCAAGACCGTCCACGGGCCGGTGGCCATCGCCCATAACGGCAACCTCGTCAATGCCGAGGCGCTCCGGGAGGAGCTCGAGCAGGACGGCGCCGTCTTTCAGTCCTCCTCGGACACGGAGGTCATCCTCCACCTGCTCGCGCGGGCCGAGGGGTGACCCTGGTCGATCAGCTCGCCGCGGCCCTCACGCGCGTCAAGGGGGCCTACACGCTCTTGCTCCTGACGCCCGGCAGCATGATCGGCGTGCGCGATCCTTCGGGCTTCCGGCCGCTCACCCTCGGACAGCTCGGAGACACCTGGCTGCTCGCCTCCGAGACGTGCGCGCTCGACCTCATGGAGGCCAAGATCGTGCGCGACGTCGAGCCGGGTGAGATCCTCGTGGTGGACCAGCGGGGACTGCACTCGCTCAAGCCGTTCCGCCCCGCCGAGCGGCTGCAGTGCGTCTTCGAGTACGTCTACTTCGCGCGCCCCGACTCCGTGCTCTGGGGCCGCAATGTCCACGGCGTGCGCAAGGCGCTCGGCCACCAGCTCGCGCGAGAGCATCCCGTCGAGGCCGACATCGTGATCCCCGTGCCCGACTCCGGTGTGGGTGCCGCACTCGGCGTGTCCGAGGAATCGGGCATCCCCTACGACTCCGGCCTGGTGCGAAACCACTACGTCGGGCGGACGTTCATCGAGCCGCAGCAGGGTATCCGGCACTTCGGGGTCAAGGTGAAGCTCAACCCGAACCGCGAGGTCCTGGAGGGCCGCCGCGTGGTGGTGGTGGACGACTCCATCGTCCGCGGGACCACCAGCCGCAAGATCGTCAAGATGATCCGCGCGGCGGGGGCGCGCGAGGTCCACGTGCGCATCTCCTCGCCGCCCATCCAGTGGCCGTGTTACTACGGGATCGACACCCCGACCCGGAAGGAGCTGATCGGGTCGAGCCACAAGGTGGACGAGATCCAGCGCTATCTGGGCGCGGACTCGCTCGGATACCTGTCGCTCGAGGGCATGCTGAAGGCCACCGGCTCCGACCCCAATCACTTCTGTCACGCGTGCTTCTCCGGGCAATACAAGGTCGGCTTCGAGTCAGAGGAGCGCGCGCAGCTCCAGTTGTTCGGCCCGTGATTCGGCTCGTGATCCGGGAGGGAGCGCGCGCGGTTCGACATGCCTGATCCCCGCAGCTCGTGATCGGGGTCCTCGCCTCGGGCCGAGGGTCGAACTTCGAGGCTATCGCCCGGTGCCGTCGCGTCGGGGGCCATCCACGGCGCGCTGGCCGTTCTCATCAGCGACCGTGCCGAGGCGCCCGCCCTCTCCCTCGCCCGCGCCCACGGGATCGAGTCGCTGGTGATCGAGGCCCGCGAGCATCCGGGGCGCGAGGCGCACGACAAGGCGATCCTGGGCGCGCTCGAGGAGCGGGGTGTGGGCCTCGTGTGCCTGGCCGGCTACCTCCGTCTTTTGAGCCCGGGCTTCGTCGAGGCACTTCGCGGGCCGCCTGCTCAATGTCCACCCGTCGCTCCTGCCCGCCTTTCCGGGCTTGCATGCCCAGCGGCAGGCGCTCGAGTACGGCGTCCGCGTGACGGGCGCGACCGTGCACTTCGTCGACGAGGGCACCGATACCGGTCCCATCGTGCTTCAGGCTGCCGTCGCCGTCCGCGGCGACGACACCGAGGCCAGCCTCACCGCCCGCATCCTGGCCGAGGAGCACCGGATCTATCCGGAGGCCATCCGCCTCTACGCCGAGGGGCGGATCCGCCTCGACGGCCGCCGCGTTCACATCAGGGAGACGGCATGAATCGCGTCCGCCGGGCCCTCATCAGCGTGCATGACAAGACGGGAGTGGTGGACTTCGCGAAGGGCCTGGCGGCCTTGGGTGTCGAGATTCTCTCCACGGGAGGGACGGCCAATCTCCTTCGCGGCTCAGGCGTGGCCGTGGTGGACGTCGCCCAGGTCACGGGCTTCCCCGAGATGCTCGACGGGCGGGTGAAGACGCTCCACCCGAAGGTCCACGGGGGCATCCTCGCGCGCCGCGAGCGGCCGGAGCACGTGGCGGCGCTCGAGGCCCACGGCATCGGTCCCATCGACCTCGTGGCGGTGACGCTCTACCCGTTCGAGCAGACCGTCGCCAGAGCGGGCGTCACCCTCGAGGAGGCCATCGAGAACATCGATATCGGTGGCCCGAGCATGATCCGAGGCGCCGCCAAGAACCATGACAGCGTCATCGTCATCACCGACACCGGCCAGTACATGCCGGTGCTCGACGAGCTCCGGCGCTCTCAGGGCACGGTGGCTGCGGAGACCCGCTACCGCCTGGCCTTCGAGGCCTTCCGGCGCACGGCGCAGTACGACGCCGCCATCGCGACCTATCTGCGCGAGCCCGGGGCAGCCGGAGACGATCGGACCAGTCCCGCCGGGGTGCGCTTTCCCGCGCGGCTCACCATCGAGGCCTCGCTCGTCCAGGGCCTCCGCTACGGGGAGAACCCGCACCAGGCCGCGGCGTTTTACCGGCCGGCGGGCGGAGCTGGGGCCTCGCGGCAGCAGCCCAACTGCATGGCCCGGAGCTCGGCTACAACAACCTGCTCGACTGGTCCGCGGCCCTGGCCCTCCTGCTCGAGTTCGAGGATCCGGCGGCGGTCGTGATCAAGCACACGAACCCCTGCGGGGTGGCCCTCGGCCGGAGCGTGAGTGAGGCCGTGCGGCGCGCCAAGGCCTGTGATCCCGTCTCGATCTACGGGGGCATCGTCGGCGTGAACCGGCGGCTCGACCTCGAGGTCGTCAAGGAGCTGTCCGGCATCCTGCTCGAGGTCCTCTTCGCGCCGGAGTTCGAGCCGGACGCGCTCGAGGAGCTCAGGATGACGAAGAAGAAGTGCCGCGTGTTCCAGCTTCCGTGCACGCGCGCGGCATACCCGTCGGGGCTGTCCGAGCACCGGAGCGTGCTCGGCGGCCTGCTCGTCCAGGACGCGGACCAAGCGGATCTCGATCCGAGCGCGCTCTCCGTGGTGTCTCGCCGGCCGCCCACCGCCTGCCGAGATGGCCGCGCTCCGGTTCGCCTGGCGGGTCGCCAAGCACGCCAAGTCCAATGCCATCGTCCTCAGCACGGCCGAGCAGGTGGTCGGCGTGGGAGCGGGACAGATGAACCGGGTCGACTCGGCGCGCATCGCCGTCATGCGCGCCCGGGAGCTGGGGCTCGAGACGGCGGGGACGGTGTGCGCCTCGGACGCCTTCTTCCCCTTCCGCGACGGGCTCGACGTCGTCGCCAGGGCGGGCGCGACCGCGGTGCTCCACCCGGGGGTCTCTCCGAGACGCGGAAGTCATTGCCGCCGCCGACGAGCACGGGATGGCGATGGTCACCTGCGGTGTCCGCCACTTCAAGCACTGATCGACGGTTGGCCGACGTGAGCAGGAAAGTGTACCTGTGCGGACCGATCATGGACTGCGCGGTCGGGGAGTCGAAGGACTGGCGCACCCGCGCCAAGGAGCGTCTCGCCGGCCGGTTCCTCCTCCTCGACCCGATGCGCCGGAGCTTCCGCGACAACGAGGTGGACAGCTCCAACGAGATCGTCGAATTCGACCTCCAGGATATCCGCGACGCCGACCTCGTCCTCGTCAACTACTCCAAGGCGAGCGTCGGCACGTCGATGGAAGTGTTCTATGCGAGCCACGACCTCGGCAAGTTCGTGATCGCGTTTTCGCCCCTGTCGTTCAAGGATTGCTCGCCGTGGATGGCCCGCTTCTGCACGAAGATCCTTCCCGATCTGGAAGTCGCCCTGACCTACATCGAACGCCATTTCTGAGCGGGTGCTCGCCCATGGCGCAGCCTGAGCGGATCTACACGCTGCGAGAGCTGACACGGCTCCTGCGGCTCACGCCGAAGCGGCTCCAGCAGCTTCAACGGCTCGGCGTGCTGCGCGACGAGGCGGGCGGCTACCGGTTCCGCGAGCTGGTGGCGGCGCGGGTGGCGGCGGGTCTGCTCGAGCGCGGCGCCACCGTCCGGCGGGTGAGGGAAGCGCTCGAGGGGGCGCGGCGCATGGCGCCCGAGGCGGAGACGCCCCTGTCCGAGCTCCGACTGGTCGTCCAGGGCGAGCGCATCGTCGTCGAGCAGGACCGGATGCGCTTCGACCCGCGCACCGGCCAGGGCCTCCTCGACCTCGGCGTCGGCGAGCTCGAGCGCGAGAGCCGGGAGTCCGCGCTCGCCGGCCTGGTGCGGCCGCTCGTCCCCCGCGGATGCCGCCGGAGGTCTGGTTCGCGCGGGCCTCGGCGTGGGACGGGGACCCGCAGCGCTGGGAGTCGGCCGTCGATGCCTACGAGCGGGTCGTCGCCCTCGATGCCGACTATGCCGCGGCGTGGAACAACCTCGGGCTGCTCCAGCACCGCATGGGCCACTACGAGCGCGCCGGGGAGTGCTATCAGAAGGCGCTCGGCGCCGACGACAGCTGCTGCCAGGCGGCGTTCAACCTGGGCTCGCTCCACGAGGACCTGGGCGACTTCCATTCCGCGATCACCTGGTACCGGCTCGCGCTGGAGATGCAGCCGGACTACGCCGACGCGCATTTCAACCTCGCCGGCGTGCTCGGCAAGCTCGGCCGCAATGAGTCCGCGGCCCGACACTGGCGCCGCTATCTCGAGCTCGACCTCGGCAGCCCGTGGGCGCAGATCGCCCGCTCCCATCTGGAGGGTACCGAGGCGTCCGTGGAGGACGACGAGTGAAGGTCCTGCTGGTGGGCGGTGGCGGCCGGGAGCACGCGCTCGCATGGAAGCTCGCGCAGAGCCCGCGCCTCGGCGCCCTCGTGGCCGCGCCGGGCAATCCCGGCATTGCCGCGCACGCCGACTGCGCTCCCGTGAAGGACGGCGCCGTGGACGAGCTCGTCGCGCTCGCGCGGCGGGAGCGGCCCGATCTGGTCGTCGTGGGGCCGGAATTGCCGCTCGCCCTCGGCCTCGCGGATCGGCTGCGCGCGGCCGGCATGTCCGTCTTCGGCCCGAGCCAGGCCGCGGCCAGGATCGAGAGCTCGAAGGTCTTCGCGAAGGACCTGATGGCGCGCCACGGGATTCCCACCGCGGCCTTTCGCGTCTTCACGCGCGCGGAGGCGGCGCGCGCGTACTGCCGCGAGCTGGGCGCGCCCGTCGTGGTCAAGGCCGATGGCCTCGCCGCGGGCAAGGGCGCCATCGTCTGCGCGAGCCTCGACGAGGCCGACCGCGCCGTGGCGCTCTGTCTCGAGGACGGCGCGTTCGGCGACGCCGGGCGCACCGTCGTGGTCGAGGAGTTCATGACGGGCGAGGAGGTGTCGTTCTTCGCGCTCTCCGACGGCGTCTCCGCGCTGCCGTTCGGCGCCGCTCAGGACCACAAGACGGTCTGGGACGGCGACCGCGGGCCCAATACCGGCGGCATGGGCGCCTACTCGCCCGCGCCGGTGTTCGACGCCGCGGTCCAGGAGCGCGCGATGGCGGAGATCGTGCGCCCCACGATCGCCGCGCTGGCCAAGGAGGGCTGTCCCTATCAGGGCGTGCTCTACGTCGGCCTCATGATCACGTCCGCCGGGCCGCGCGTGGTCGAGTTCAACTGCCGCTTCGGCGATCCGGAGTGCCAGGCCATCCTGCCGCGCCTCGATCAGGACCTGCTGCCCGTCCTCGAGGCTGTTGCGGCGGGACGCGGGCTGCCCGCCTCGCTGGCCTGGCGCCGCGAGGCATCGGTGTGCGTCGTCGCGGCCTCGGGCGGCTATCCGGGCCCGTACGACACGGGTGTGGCGATCACCGGCGTCGAGGAGGCCGGGCGGCTCGCCGGCGTGACGGTGTTCCATGCCGGGACGGCGCGCCGCGACGGGGTGCTCGTCACCGCGGGTGGCCGCGTGCTCGGCGTTCAGGCGCTCGGCGGAGACATCGCGGGCGCGATCGCCCGGGCCTACGCGGCCCTGGATCGAATCGCATTCCCGGGCATGCACGCGCGCCGGGACATCGGCCACCGGGCCGTCGGTCGGCCGTGACGCGCGTGATTGCCGTCGACGCCTGCGCGCCCGAGCCGGCGCTCCTGGACGAGGCGGCGGCGGTCCTGCACCGTGGCGGGCTCGTCGCGTTTCCGACGGAGAGCTTTTACGGCCTCGGCGCCGACGCCCTGGAGGCGGCGGCGGTGGCGCGCGTCTTCAGCGTCAAGGGCCGGCCCGAGACGAGGCCTGTCCTCGTCCTCGTCGACTCGATCGCCATGGCCGGTCGCCTCGCCGCCGATCTGCCGGACGGCGTGCGCGCGCTGATGGCGCGGCACTGGCCGGGGCCGCTCACGCTGGTCCTGACGGCCCGGCCGCACGTGCCGGCGGCGCTCACCGCGGGCTCCGGCACGGTCGGGGTGCGCATGCCGGGTCACGCGGTCGCGCTCGCGCTCGTGCGCGCCGCGGGCCGCCCGGTGACGGCGCCGAGCGCGAACCCGAGCGGCGCTCCGCCGCCCACCACGGCGGCCGCGGTCCGCGCGTACTTCGCCGGGGCCATCGACCTCATCGTGGACGGCGGCCCGACGGCCGGAGGCACGGGCTCCACCGTGGCGGACTGCACGACGTGGCCGCCGCGCATCCTCCGCGCGGGGCCGATCGAGCTCGGACCATGACGATCACGGGCGTGATCCAGGCCGGCGGCAAGAGCACGCGCATGGGGGCGAGCCCAAGGCTCTGATGGAGCTCGGCGGCCGGCGCGTCATCGACCGCGTCGTGGACGTCCTGGCCTCGGTCACCGACGATCTGCTGGTCGTGACGAATACGCCCGAGCTGTACGCGTCGCTCGGCATCCCCATGGTGCCCGACGTCTTCGCCGGCGGCGGCTCGCTCGGCGGCATCTACTCGGGGCTCAAGGCGGCGGCGGGCGCGGTGATCTTCACCGTGGCCTGCGACATGCCGTTTCTCCGGCCCGACGTCGCGCGGCTCGTGATCGAGCGGGCCGAGGAGGCCGACGTCGTGATCCCGCGAGCCGGCGGGCAGCTCGAGACGCTCCACGCGTGCTACGGCAAGCGCTGTCTCGACCCGATGGAGGCGCGGATCCGCGCCGGGCGGCTCAAGATCGTCGGCTTCTTCGAGGACGTGCGCGTGCTCGAGATTCCCGAGGAGGATGTCGCGCGACTCGCCGCGCCCGAGGTCGTGTTCATGAACGTCAATACGCCGGACGATCTCGCGCGCGCGCGGTCGATCGCATGCGGGAGCGAGGCGCGCTAGCGTGGACGCGCGCGTCGACGGCCTCGGCATCAGCTCGATCCAGGAGATCAATGCGCTCCCCGCGAGGTGGCCGAGGCGCTCTACGTCCGGCTCGTCCCCGAGGAGCTCTTCGGCCGCTTCGGCATCAGCCCGTCCACCCTGTGCGGCGCCGACGGGGCGCGACTGGTGCGCGTGACCGCGCCCGAGGACAAGCCATGGGCGCGCATCGAGGTGCGCGCCGCCGTCGACGACCGCGATCCCGCGCTCCTCGTGGACATCGCGATGTCGCCGCTGTCGGTGCCCGAGCTGGCCTTCGTGCAGATCGCGGATCCCGGACAGGGGCGCTACGCCATCGACCACGATCTCGACGGCCGCGACACGCTGTACGGGACGGTGTCGCGCAACCTGGACGAGGAGCTGCGGGCGATGAAGGACGGCCTGGCGCCCGGGCAGGTCCGGCCGGGCCTCCGTCTGCTCGGGCGCGTGCTCGACGCGATGGAAGGGTTTTGCCGGCTCATCGGCCAGGAGCTCTACCTGATCGAGCCGCTGTTCTACCACTCCGCCATCCTCTACGAGCGCCGCGGCTGCGGCTACCTGCTCGGTCGCGAGATGATGGACGACATCCACGCGGGGTTCTGGCGAGGGCGGCGCGCTCCGGGCGGCCCTCGACGACGCCTCCCCTTCCGCCCGCCGGGTGCGGCGCTGACGGTTCGCGGCCGGAGCTGGGCGCTGCACGACGGCATCGGGGGCTCCGCGTGGAGCGGCGTGAAGATGTACAAGGCGGCCGGCCGTCACGCGGGCGTGGACACGTTTCCCGGCGGGCCCTACTGACTTCGAAGGGGGCCATCCGGCCCCTTCGAAGATCTCGGTCAGCCGCGCAGTCTTTCCGTCAGCGCGCGAAGCGCGAGACGAGCTTGGACCACTGGTCGACGAGGGGAAGGATCTCGTCGCGGCCGGCGGAGGGCAGGCGCAAGATGGCGCGGTTGACGCCGGCCGCCTGGTAGCCCTCGAGGGTCGCTTCGTCGGGGCGGGCGCCGAAGACGGAGACCGAGATCGTCTTCATGTCGCGCCCGGCGCGTGCCGCGCGGGCCTTCAGATCGGTCATGCCGGAGGCGATCACCTCGTGGGCGCGGCCGCGGGGAAACCAGCCCTCGCAGAAGTCGACCACGCGCTGAAGCGTATGGCCGCTCTCGCCGCCCAGCAGCACGGGCGGGTGCGGCTTCTGGGCGGGTTTCGGCCAGGCCCAGATCGGGTCGAAGTTGACGTGCTGCGCCGTGAAAGGCCGCTTCGTCCTTCGTCCAGATCTGTTTCATGGCGAGCACCTGCTCGCGCAGGCGCGCGAAGCGAGTCTTGTACACCGTCCCGTGGTTCTCCATCTCCTCGGCGTTCCAGCCGCCGCCGATGCCGAAGAGGAAGCGGCCGTCCGAGAGCGCGTCGAGGCTCGCGACCTCCTTGGCGGTGACGATGGTGTCGCGCTCGATGATGAGGCAGATGCCGGTCCCGACCTTGAGCCGGCGGGTGGCCGCCGCCGCGGCCATGAGCGACACGAACGGGTCGTACGTGTGCGAGTACTCGCGCGGCAGCTCGCCGCCGCCGGGGAAGGGCGTGCGGCGGCTCGTCGGGATATGCGTGTGCTCGGGGACGAACAGCGACTCGTAGCCGCGATCCTCCGCGGCGCGCGCGAGCTCGTCGATGCGGATGGCGTAGTCGGTGGCGAAGATGCAGAGGCCGATGTCCATGATGAGGTCCTCCGTGGATGCGGGTGTGAGCGCGTCGACTACTGGATGGGCGAGAAGGAGGTCGGCCGCCAGAGCTTGTTGACGACGCGCTCGACGAGGGGCCCGTTCGCCTCGCTCGCCTTCCGGGCCGCCTGCCACTCGGGGTCGGCCATGAAGGCCTTCCAGACGCGCTCGCGGGTGGCCAGGTCCGCGTAGGCGCAGATGTAGACGAGCTCATTGGACTCGCCGATGACCGGCTCCCAGAAGCCGACGACCTCGATGCCGTGCTTCTTGAAGAGCTTCATCGTCACCTCGGCGAAGCGCTTCTGGATGTCGGGCATGCGGCCGGGCATGATGTAGTACGCGCGGTACTCGTGGATCATCGCGTCCCTCCAGGCAATGGGTTCCGCCGTGGCCCCTGTGGCGCAGCGGGTGCGACAGAGCGTCCGAATGGAGGATAAGCGAGCGCGCCGGACCCGGCAAGGCCGGGTGCCTTGCGCGGCCGTGGGAAGCCACCTATCATGCCGCCAGCCGAGAACCCCAACCGAGGAGATCGCGAATGAACATGGTGCTGGCTCGAAATTGGTGGGCGCTGGTGTTGCGGGGCGTGCTGGCCATCGTGTTCGGCGTGCTCGCCTTCGTGAATCCCGGCCTCACGCTGGCCACGCTCGTCCTGCTGTTCGGGGCCTATTCCTTGGTGGATGGCGTCTTTGCAATCATCGCCGGGCTCCGGGCCGCCCAGCGGCACGAGCGCTGGTGGCCGTTCGCCCTCGAAGGCCTCGCCAGTATCGTGGTGGGTCTCGTTCACCTTCGTCGCCCCTGCCGCGACGGCCTTCGCGCTCCTGATGCTGGTCAGCGCGTGGGCTATCGTGACCGGCGTCTTCCGAATCGCCGCCGCGATCAGGCTGCGCAAGGAGATCCAAGGCGAGTGGCTCCTCATCCTGAATGGCCTCTTGTCGGTGGTCTTCGGCATCGTCATCATTGCATCGCCCCGGGGCGGGCCTGGTGTGGCTGGTCTGGCTGGTCGGCATGTACGCGATCATCTTCGGCGTCATCCTGGTGGCGCTCGGGTTCCGCTTGCGCGGCCACGGGGCCAAGGTCGCCGCCGGCCGCGCGCGGGCGCGCTGAGTCATCGGAGGGACTCCCCGGCGGCCGGGCATATACTGGCCGGGTGAAGACGCAAGAAGCCCGTCCACGCGCAGGTGAGAAAGCCCATGCCGCGGAAGCCTCCGAAGGTCGAGGTGCCGAAGACCGTCTACCGCCGGCGCCCGAAGCACGCGCGGCCCACCGAGGGCGAGTGATGGCGCCGATCACGCCGAGCCCCTGCGCCATCGTCCACTACCACGAGATCAGCTTGAAGCGCGGCAATCGGCCGCTCTTCCTCCGCTACCTTCAGCAGAACATCCGGCGCGCCATCGGCGACCTCGGCCCCGCGCGGCTCGTTCAGCTCTCCGGACGCATCGTGCTCGATCTGACCGGTCACCCTGATCCGGCGGCGGTGCGGGACCGGCTGGGCCGCGTGGCGGGCATCGCCAATATCGCCCTCGCCGAGCGGACGGGGAGTCAGATGGACGCGCCTCAAGGCCGCCGTCGAGCGCGCCATCGCCGGGCGCGCGTTCCGCTCGTTCCGCATCACCGCGCGCCGGGCCTTCAAGACGTTTCCGCTCACCTCCGTCGAGATCAATCGCGCGCTCGGCGCCCACGTCCTGGCGCTCCGACCCGACGTGCGCGTGGACCTCTATCACGCCGAGCTGGAGGTGCGCGTCGAGGTGCTGCCGGGCGAGGCCTTCGTCTACTCGGAGCGGAGCGCCGGGCCGGGCGGCCTGCCCATCGGCTCGGGCGGCACGGTGGCCGCGCTTCTCTCGGGCGGCATCGACTCGCCGGTGGCGGCGTGGCGGATCATGAAGCGCGGGTGCCGCGTCGTCTTCGTCCACTTCCACAGCGTGCCGTATCTGCCCGACACCTCCCAGCGCAAGGCGCGGCAGCTCGTCGGGCGCCTCACCCAGTGGCAGTACGCCTCGCGCCTGTTCCTGGTCCCGTTCGGCGAGATCCAGCGCGAGATCGTCTTGTCGGTCCCGCCGCCCGCGCGGGTCACGATCTACCGGCGCCTCATGGTGCGCATCGCCGAGCGCCTCGCGCGGCGATGCGGCGCCCTCGCGCTCGTCACCGGGGACAGCCTGGGGCAGGTCGCCTCGCAGACCCTGCACAACCTCGCGTGCATCGACGCGGCGGCGGAGCTGCCCATCCTGCGGCCGCTCATCGGCATGGACAAGCTCGAGATCACCGCGCAGGCCGAGGCGATCGACACCTTCGAGATCTCGATCGAGCCCGACGCCGATTGCTGCACGCTCTTCGTCCCGCGGCATCCGGGCACGCGCATGAGCCTCGAGGAGGCCGCGGCCGTCGAGCGGCGGCTCGACGTCCCGGCCCTCGTGGCGATGGGCGTCGACGGGGCAGTGGAGGAGGACTTCGACTTCCCGGCGGGGGCCGGGGCGTTTCCCCGCACGCGCCGCGATCGCGGTCCAGGGAGAAGCCGGTGCCGGAGTGAGCGCGACCCTCACCTTCCTCGCCCTCGTCGGGGCGGAGGGCTGCGGTCGCCGTCGACGGCGGGTGCGTGGCGCTCTGAGCGTGCCCGCCCGGTCGCCGTCGCGCGAGCCGCTGGGGCCCCGGTTCATCCGCGCCCTGGCGCGCGGGCTCCTCGCCCTGTTCTACCGGCGCGTGGACGTGATCGGAGCGGAGCGCGTGCCCCCGCGCGGTCCGGTCATCCTGGCCGCCAATCACCAGAACGCGCTCGTCGACCCGATGCTGCTGCTGGCCTCCATTCCCCGAACGCTCGTCCCGCTCGCCAAGGCGCCGCTCTTCCGCCATCCGGTCATCGGGCCCCTCATCAGGCTGCGCCGGGGCGATACCCGTGACGCGCCGCCAGGACGTCGGGGGCGGGCCGGCGGGCAACGAGGTGCATGTTCGAGGCGGCGGCGGCCACCCTCGGACGGGGCGAGGCGATCCTGGTCTTCCCCGAGGGCGTGAGCCAGCCCGAGCCGGCGCTGATGCCGCTCCGCACGGGTGCCGCGCGCATGCTGCTCGCCGCGCCGCCCGAGGTCGGGGCGGCGATCAGCTTGATCCCCGTCGGCCTGCTCTTCCACGAGCCGGAGCGATTTCGCACCGGATGGGCGCTGGTGCTCGTCGGCCACCCGGTGGAGACCGCGGACTGCCTCCACCTCTACCGGACGGCGCCCGAGGACGCGGTGCGGCAGCTCACCGAGCGCCTGGCCGCCGCGCTGCGCGACCTGATCGCCGAGGTGGGCGACCGGCAGACGCTGCGCCTCGTCGAGGAAGCCGAGGCGATCTGGCTCGCCGAGAGCCCTGAGCGCGGGCGTGACGTCACGGCCCGCGCCGAATGGCGCCGTCGGGCGGCGGCGGCCTACCGGTACCTCCTGCCGCGCGAGCCCGCGCGCGTCAGCGCGCTGCGCGGGGAGCTCGAGCGCTACGTGCAGGATCTGGAGGACGCGCGGCTGGACGAGGCGCATCTGTCGGGGACGTTCCCCGCGCGGGTCGTCCTCCGCTACGCCTTCGTCCAGGGCACGGCGCTCGTGCTCGGGTTGCCCGTCGCGCTCTGGGGGCTCCTGAGTCACGGCTTGCCGTACGGGCTGACCGCGCTCGCGGTGCGCCTCGGGCGCCCCGAGCCCGACGTGGAGGCGACGTACAAGCTCACCGCGGGCGTCCTCCTCTATCCGCTCGCCTGGATGGCCGAGGGCTGGGCGGCGTGGCGCCTCGGCGGGGGCGCCGCCCTCGCCCTCTTCATCGCGGCGCTCGCGCCGAGCGGCTTCTTCGCGCTCGGCTGGTCCGAGCGGCTGGGACGCGTGGCGCGCGACTCGCGCGCGTGGCTCTACTTCCTCGGCGATCGCGATCTCCACCGGCACCTCGCCGAGCGGCGGCGCGCGATCATGCGGGAGCTGGGCGAGCTCTTCGATCTCGTTCCCGCGTCGGTGCTCGCGAGCGCCCCGGAGCGCGGCGCGTGAACCGGCGCGCCATCGTCGCCTGGACGCTCTACGACTTCGCCAACTCGGCGTTTGCCGCGGTCGTCTTCGCCACCATCTACGCCGCGTACTACGCGCTCGCCGTGGTGGGCAATGACAACGGCGACGGCGACCTCTGGTGGGGACGGGTGGTGTCGGCCTCCATGGCCCTCGTCGCGGTCACCTCGCCGTTCCTCGGCGGCATCGCCGACCGGGCGGGAGTGCGCCGCCCCCTGTTCATCGGATTCACGGCGCTGGCGGTGGGGGCGACGGCCCTCATGTCGACGGTCGAGCCGGGCATGCTGGCCTGGGGATTCGTGCTCGGCGTGCTCGGCAACGTGGGCTACGAGAGCGCCCTCGTCTACTACAATGCCTACCTGCCCGACCTGGCGCCGCCGGGCTATCGCGGTCGGCTCTCCGGCTGGGGCTTCGCCGTCGGCTATGCGGGGTCGATCGTCGCGCTTGCTCGTGGCGTTTCCGTTCGTCCGGGCGAAGGCGTATTCTGGGCCTTTCTCACGACGGCCGCGCTCTTCGCCGTGTTCTCCGTGCCCGCGTTCGTCCTGCTGCCCCAGCCGGCGGGTGGCGGCATGCCGATCATGGCGGCGGCGCGGGCGGGCGCCGCGGAGGTGATCGCGACGGCGCGGGCGATTCTCCGTCACCGCGACCTGCGCCGCTTCCTCGGCGCGTATCTCCTCTACGAGGACGGCGTCAACACGGTGGTCGCCTTCTCGGCGATCTTCGCCGCCCAGACCCTGGGCTTTGCCATGACGCAGCTCATCGTCCTCTACATCGTGGTCCAGGTCTCGGCGCTGATCGGCGCGCTGTGCTGGGCGGGGCCCACCGATCGGCTGGGGCCCAAGCGCGTCGTGATGATCACGCTCTGCCAGTGGACGGCCGTGGTGGTGGCCGCGTTCTTCGTCGAGACGCAGACGCAATTCTGGGCCCTCGCCGTCCTCGCGGGCACCGGGCTCGGCGCGGTGCAGGCGGCGAGCCGCGCGTTTCTCACGAGCCTCATCCCGCCGGGCATGGAGGGGCGCTGTTCGGCTTCTATTCCCTCTGCGGCAAGAGTGCGGCGGTCCTGGGACCGCTCGTGTTCGGGGGATCTCGCATGCGGCGGGCGGCGATCAGCGCGCGGGCATCCTGTCCATCGGGGCGTTCTTCCTGGTGGGCCTGGTCCTGCTCGCCCGCGTGCGCGCGGGCGGCCCCGGCGATCAGGCGCGGGCGTTCGAGTTGAAGACCGATATCCTCCTGATTCCGATGAGCGCGCGATGGGCGGACATGCGCGCGGCGGCGCTCGCCGTCGAGGAGGCCGGCTTCGACGGGGTGTGGACGTGGGACCACCTGCGGGATCCCGAGGCCGAGGCGGACTCGGACGCGGGCGTGCCCGAGGCCATGACCGTGCTGGCCGCGCTCGCCGAAGCCACGCGGCGGATCGCGCTCGGGCCGCTCGTGCTGAACGTGTCGAACCGCCATCCCGGGCTGCTCGCGCAGATGGCGGCCACGCTCCAGCAGATCTCGGGCGGGCGCCTCCTCGTCGGGCTCGGGGCCGGCGGGCATCGCAATCTCCCGTACGCCGCCGAGCAGCAGATGCTCGGGCTCGATGTCGAGTCCGACGCGGTGCGCGCCCAGCGGGTGGCGGAGGCGGCCGACGTGATGAGGCGCCTGTGGCGGGGCGACGGCACGAGCCTGCAGGGAGCGCACTACCGCCTGGAACGGCCGTCCGGCTACCTCCGCGTCGATCCCGCGCCGCCCATCGTCGTCGGGGGATTCGGTCCGCGCATGGCGGCGATCGCGGGCCGCCATGCCGACGGCTTCAATACGCAGGCGCGCCATCCGAACCTCGCGGGGCTCTTGCGGATCGCCCGGGACGAGCATCGGGCGAGCGGGCGCGATCCCGCGCGCTTCGTCGCCACCGTCTTCGCCGGGCTCGAGCCGCGCTGGCTCCGCGCGAGCTCGCATGATCGCTCGGCGCTCGAGGGCCTGGGCGTCGACCGGCTCATCTTGCTCGTGTCGCCGCCCTTCGATCCCGCCCAGATCCGCGCGGCGGGCCGCCTGCTCACGCCCGCCGCGTAGGGGCCCCGGCCTCGCAGCTAGAGCGATGAGTAAGGGCGCTCCGAGGCGTCAGGCGCGCAGGCGGCGCCCGATGGCCGCGACGCGAGGCGTAGCCTGCTCGTACGTTGAGCGTGCGGTCGAGGGCGCCAACGAAGCAGATGGGCCCTATCGTCGCTCTAGAGGGGAATGGCGAGGAGCGTGTCGATGCGGCTGCTGTCGCAGACGACCACGCGCTCGCGGAAGCGCAGAGCGTCACCCACCTCGACGAGCACGTCGAGATAGCGGCCGGTGGCGAAGAGGTCCATGGCGCCGTCGCGCATGATGCGGACCACCAGGAAGGGCGTGTCCGCGCGCACGCCGTCGTCCGTCTCCCCGAGGATGGCGGGCAGGCCGACCAGGTGGCGGTAGCTCTGGCGCTCGTAGATGTTCGCCTCGCGGAGCGCGGTCACGCGGTCGGTCAGCATGCCGCGGGAGTCGGCGTAGATGAGGCCGGCGGGAGGCCGAGCCGGTGGTTCTCGGCCGACGTGATCTTGTAGAGGCAGGGCGACGCGAAGAAGTCGGGCCAGTCTTCGAGGCGGTCGTCGTCGATGGCGCGCGCGTACTCGGCGCAGAGCGCTGCGACGCGGGGCAGGAGATCCGCGACCCGCCCGGCGCTGACCGTCACGTCAGGCGCCCATGTAGCGCCGGTACGCCTTCCAGAAGCCGCGCACCGAGGCCTCGGTGGCGCGCGTCTCCTGCGACTCGGCGCCCTCGCCGCCCATGTTGACCACGGACACCTCGTCGCCGGCGGCGGCGGCGCCGCGCCGGACGAAGCCGCCCACGCAGCCGTCCTCCATCGACACGTAGCCCGCGGGGCCGACCAGGTTGGCCTGCCGGAGCCGCCGGCGCGCGCATCTCGGGCGTCGTCGTCGGCGAAGCCGATGTACGTCCAGTGCAGCTCCATCGCGTCCGGTCCCTTGGGCAGGACCTGGCGCACCGCCAGGCAGTTGTAGATCTGCTGGACGACGAGGTTCGGGAACACGCTCAGGATCTGCAGCTTGATGCCGTCGCCGAACTCGTCGACGGTGTCGAGCAGGCTCGGATCGGCGAGCCGATAGCTCGACTTGCTCCGAGCGGATGCCCTGATCGCGATAGGCCGTGCTCTCACGGTCGTCGGCGCGGTCGATCGTGTAGCTCGCGTGGTGCGCGCCGTCCGGGCTCACGAGCACGCCGCCGCCCTGGGTCAGGCGCGTGATGCGGAACGTGCCGAAGAAGGCGTGGAGCAGGCTCGCGTGGTACGTGTCCTTCACGTTCTCGATGTAGAGCTTCCAGTTGTTCGGCAGCACCTGCACGAAGCGGCCGAGCACCTCGACGGGCTTGTGCAGCACGCGCACGAGGCGCCCGCGGATCTCGGGCCGAGATAGTCGCTCGAGCGCGGGCGCGTCGTCGGACAGGCTCGCGAAGACGAGGCCGCCGAGCGTGGTGGTGCGGAGCTTGCGCGGCCCGTGCTCGGCCTTGCAGAAGGACTCGGGCATGCCGCCCTGGCCGCGGATGCCCTTCTCGAAGGCGATGCCGAGCGAGGTTGCCCCGCAGGTCGTAGGTCCACGCGTGATAGACGCACTGGAAGTGCTTGGCGTTGCCGCCGTCGTCGAGCGCGATCAGCGCGCCGCGGTGCGCGCACCGGTTCTCGAAGGCGTGGATCTCGCCGTGCTCGCCGCGGACCACGATGACCGGCATCTCGCCCACGAACGTGGTCCGGTAGTCGCCCGGCCGCTCGATGTCCGACCTCGAGGCACACGTAGTTCCAGGCCGGGCCCTCGAAGATGCGGCGCAGCTCGGCCCGGTAGTTGTCCTCGTCCTGGTAGACCCAGAAGGGGATCGCGGGCGAGCGTGGCGCCGGGCCACGCGTGCTGAGTGTCGGCAGTCGTCATGTTCAGATCCCCACGCCGAATCCGCCCGCGCTCCGCACCGTGGTCGCTTCGCCGAGATGCCCCGACGGATGGAACAGCGCGATCCCGCTCAGCAGCAGGCTGCGCGGCCGGCCCGTGAACGCCTTGGCGATCTGCTCGGCCCGCGCGCCGAACGCCCCCTCGGCGGCGGCGCGCTCCGTCCCCGCCGCCTCGCTCTGCCCCTGCCAGTCCTCCGGCCGGAAGCCTTCGACGATCTCGCGGGTGCGGCGGCCCACGGCGTCGCGATATTCCCGCACCGCGCCCACGTCGATCTTGGACGTGAGCTCCCAGACCTCGGCGCTGGTCATGCCGATGCCGAAGTCGCGCCGCGCGATGCCGAGCCGCTTGACCCAGGCATCGTCCAGGACCTGGGAGCGGCCCGCGAGCACGGGGTTCAGGATGATGTCCTCGGCCCGCGCGATGTGCCAGAGGATCCACGCGATCGAGTTGAGGTCCTCGCGCGGGCGCACGCGCATCTGATCGTCGCTCACGCCCCCGAGGGCCCGCTCCGCCGCGGAGGCCTTGTTGCCCCCGACGGCCGCCGAGTGCACGACGGCGTGCTGATCGAGAAACAGCTCCTTGGCGTCCATGTCTGGTCTCCTCCGGAATCGGCGGTTCGAGTGGTTAGAGGCGGTCTCGCTGCTCGACCAGCTTCCAGTAGGTGTCCTTGTTCAGGATCTTGTCACCGCGGAACTCGTAGATGTCGCAGCCCTGATAGTTGAGCTGCTCGCCGTCGGCGGCCTTGCCGGTCACCATCCACACCGAGACGGCCCGGGTGCCCGTGATGAAGTGATCGATGTGATCCCAGCGCATCTCGGGGATGACCTTGAAGCGGTCGGCGAGGACCTTCTTGATCGCGTCCCTGCCGTGGACCCGCCGGCCGCAGGGCTCGGGCCCGCGCGCCATGAAAAAGGTCGCGTCGTCGGCGAAGAAGGTCGCGATGCGCTCCGGGTCGCGCGCGTTGAAGCGCGTCGTTGATCTGCTGCATGAGCTCCATCGTGGGGCCGGCGGCGGTGGCAGTCGTCACGGGCGTCTCCTCCTCGATCGGATAGCCGCCACTATGCAGGCGCGCCGCCGGACCGTCAAGGGCGGGCGAGGGTCGGCACGGCCGTCGCTGCGCACAGCGGCGTATCGGCTCAGGCGAACGGGTCGCGGACTCGCAGGCCCGGGAGCGAGAGAAGTTCCGGTCGTGGGTCCAGATCTCCCGCGCGCCGTTCTCGACCGCCGTCAGGCGCGATCTGCAGGTCGAAGATGCGCGGTCCCTGGATGTGGCGGTCGACGGCGAGCGCGAGAAGGCGGTCGGTGAAGCCGGGCCCTGGCTGCCAGAGCTGAGCCCCGCCGCTCTGCACGAGGGACAGCAGGAAGGCGGAAGCGTCGGCTGGCGTCGACGGGCGTCCCGTCGAGGCGGGATGGGTCGTCACGCTCCAGAACTCGGCGAGGCTCGCCAGGACGATCCCCCATCCTGCATCGTCGTTGGCCGCGCGCTCGAGCGCCTGGCGCGCCGCCCGGTGCCGTGAAGCCCCGGCCCGGTGGGCGTAGATCAACAGGTTGGTGTCGACTGCGATCACCGATTGCGGGCGAGCCAGTCGTGCATGGCCACCCGGTCGCTGAGGTCGAGACCGGGCGGAAGGCCGCCCCGGACCGTGACCCATTGGATCACACGCTTCTTCCCTGTGCGCTTCGGCCGTCCCACGGACAGCTCGTGGCGCAGCCCTCGCTCGACGAGCGTTCGTAGCGAGCAGCGCAGCTCAGCCGCCCAGCTTCTTTGCGGCAATCATCAACTCATCCGGAAGGTCCATCGTAGTCTTCACGATTGCCACATTACTATAAAGGTGGGTACCCAGGTCCGAGCGCGACGCACCCTATGCCCCTGGGTAGCGCGGCCTTTTCCCATGCCCATAGATGGATACGCCGGCTTAGGCCCTGCATGATCCGCCCGTCGGGTGGGCCTTCTGCGCCGCCCACCCGCGCCCGCTGCCATCGGGAGCCCGCGCCGCCCTCGCGACGCTGCCCCTGACGCCCGGCGGTGCCCCACCGCGGCGCGGCTATTGACGGATGCGCGAAGGGGCAGCAGTATGGCGGCGATGAACAGGCGCGATTTCCTGGCCCGGGCGATCCTGACGGCGGCGGTGGCGCCCGCGCTCGCCGCGTGTGGCGGTCCGGCGCCCGCCAAGACCATCAAGGTCGTGATCGCCGAGTACAGCAAGGACCACACGCGGCCGTTCTGGCAGGCGCTGGCCGATCAGTACAGCAAGCAGAGCGGGGTCAAGGTCGATCTGCAGGTCGTGGACTGGAACTCGATCGACCAGCAGGTCAGCACGATGATCCAGAACAACCAGCCGCCCGACGTCCTCAACCTGAACGCCTTCGCGAGCTATGCCAAGGACGGGCTGCTCTACTCCGGCGACGAGGTGCTCTCGCCGAAGACCCGCGAGGACTTTCTCCCGCCCTTCGCGCGAGGCGGGGAGTACCAGGGTAAGCTCTACGGCTTTCCGATCCTCGCGAGCGCCCGGGCCTTCTTCTACAACACGGACCTCTTCGCCCGCGCCGGCATCGCCGCGCCGCCCCGGACCTGGGACGAGCTCGTGCAGGCGGCGGCGAAGGTGCAGGCGCTGGGCCAGGGCGTGATCGGCTATGCGCTGCCCCTCGGGCCCGAGGAAGCCCAGGCCGAGTGGTCGATCTGGATGTGGAACAATGGCGGCGACTGGAAGTCCGGCGATCGCTGGACGATCGACAGCGCCAAGAACGTCGCGGCGCTGGCCTTCCTCGCGGATCTCGCGAATGGGCGCAAGCTCACCCAGGTCAATCCCGGCAAGACCAACCGCACCGACGGGGCCTTTCAGCTCTTCAAGGACGGCAAGGTCGGCATGGTGATGGGGTTCAGCCCGCTCGCCGCGCAGCTCGACGCCGAGGGCAAGGTGCGCTACGGCGTGACCCAGATGCCGACCAACGTGGGCAAGCCGGTGACGCTCGGCGTCGAGGACTACCTGATGGCCTTCAAGAAGAAGGACAATCGGGAGGCGGTGAAGGGGTTCCTCGACCTCTACTACCAGCCGGAGCAACATCACCCGCTGGATCGCGGCGGAGGGCTTCCTGCCCGTGACGGCGTCGGGCCTCGCGAAGATGGGCGACAATCCGAAGCTCAAGCCGTATCTCGACGCGCTGCCGAACGCGCGGCTCGCGCCGACCACCGACCCCACCTGGGACCGCGTGAAGCTCGACGTCCAGCAGAGCATCGGCCTGGCCGTCCAGCCCGGCGGCGACCCCAAGCAGGTCCTGGAGCGCCTGCAGAAGAGCGCCCTCGCGGCGGGGAGCGCTCGCTGACGGCTGCGTCCACCGCGGCCGCCGCGCGCTCGCGCAGCCGGTGGGCGGGGACGTGGCGGGCGCTGCCCTGGCTCGCGCCGAGCCTCTCGCTCATCCTGGCGGTGGTGCTGTACCCGGCGGTCGAGCTGATCCGCGCGTCCTTCAATCGCTACTCGATCACCGGCCTCTTCCAGCGCTCCGTCGGCCTCGACAACTACGCCCGCCTGGTCGAGCAGGACGCGCTGCCCCGGGTCGCCGCCAATACCGCGGTGTGGGTGGTCGTGGTCGTCGGCCTCACGCTGCTGATCTCGCTCGCGCTCGCGCAGCTCGTCAACGCCCGCTTTCCCGGGCGGCGGCTCGTGCGCCTCGCGCTGATCGTGCCGTGGGCGGCGTCGCTGATCATCACGGCGAAGCTCTTCGCGTGGATCTACGACTACTACTTCGGCCTGCTCAACCGCGCGCTGACGGCCGCGCACCTCATCGCCCAGCCGATCGACTGGCTCGGCGACGACCGGACGGTCATGCCCGCGATGATCGCGGTGGGAGTCTTCGTCTCGCTGCCGTTCACCACCTATGTCCTGCTCGCGGGCCTGCAGTCGATCGGCGACGAGGTGTACGAGGCCGCCCGCGTCGACGGCGCATCATGGCTGGCGCACGTATCGATCCGTGACGCTGCCCTTGCTGCGGCCCGCGCTGCTCGTGGCCACCGTGCTGAACGCGATCTACGTCTTCAACTCGTTCCCGATCATCTGGACGCTGAACGACCGGAACCCCGGCTTCGCCCACGACACGCTGATCACCTACATGTACAAGATCGCCTTCAAGAGCGCCCAGCGCGACGTGGGCCTCGCCGCGGCGCTGGGGGTCGTGAACGTGGCGGTGATCCTGGTCGCCGTGCTCGCCTACCTGCGCACGGTGCGCTGGCGGGAGGACGGGTCCTGAGCCGAGCCGCCGCGCGCCGCGGCGCGCTGGCGGGGCCGGCGCGCTCCTCGCGCTGGCGCTGCTGGCTCCCTACCTCGTGATGGTCCTGACCGCGCTCAAGCCCGCGGCCGAGCTCCGGACCACGCCGCCGCGGCTCTTCCCCGTGGACTGGCGCATCGGGAGCTTTGCCGACGGTGCTCGGCGACGCAGCGTTTCAGGGGTGGCTCCGCGCATCCCTGATCGTGGCCGTCACCTCGACGGCGCTCGCGGTCGCCGCGGCGGTGCCCGCCGCCTACCACACGCGCGGCACCGCTTCCGCGGGCGCACGGCCTTCCTGCTGCTCGTGCTCGTGACGCAGATGTTCTCGCCCACCGCGCTCGTCGTCGGGCTCTACCGCGAGTTCTTCGACTGGGGCCTCGTCAATACGTACGCGGCGCTCATCCTCACGAATGCCGCGTTCAACCTGGCCTTCGCCGTGTGGATGCTGCGCGGCTTCTTCGCCTCGATTCCGCGCGAGATCGAGGAGGCGGCCGCGGTGGACGGCTGCGGGCGGCTGGGCGTGCTCCTGCGCGTGGTGCTGCCGCTCGCGCGCCCGGCGATCGCGACGGCGCTGATCTTCTCGTTCATCGCGGCGTGGAACGAGTACGTCGTGGCGCTGACGCTCATGACGGATGCCGCGCGGCGGCCGCTCACCGTGGGCATCACCTCCTACGTCACGGCCTACGTGCAGCACTGGAATCTCCTGTTCGCCGCCTCGGTCATCGCGCTCGTTGCCCGTGGTGATCCTGTTCGCGCTGATCGAGCGGCACCTGGTGGGGGCCTCACGGCGGGCAGCGTCAAGTAGCGTATACTGCCCGCGGCACATCTCTTCCGGGAGGCGACGACGTCATGGCGATCACGACCGCGGCCGCGAGTCAGCAGGTGCCCACCACCGAGTATGCCCGCCTGGAGGAGCGCATCATCGAGCGCGACCAGGTCGGCGCGAGCCAGGTGCTCTACGGGCTCTTCAAGCAGGGCCGTCCGGTCACCGAGATCCTGCGCGAGACCGTCCGCATCCTGCCCTACACCCACGTGCCGTATCACCAGCGTCTCGACGACGGCATGGTCAGAGTTCGTGAGCAATGACCACTGCCTCCTCGGCGAGCGGATTGATCCGCTCAGGTCGATGATCTCGCCGGGCTGGGATATCTGCCGCTGGCCCAGGTGATCCTGGTACATACCGACGGGGCTCGACCCGTGGGAGTCAGCTCCTCGGGCGGGCGCCGGGCCACTACACGCGCCTCTACGAGATCAAGGTCGACGAGAAGCCGCCGAGGCCCGAACGGCACTGGCGGACCGGGAGGCCCAGCACCTCGACGGCCCCATCGAGGGCACCTCAACCACTGGCTCACGCTCGTACGAAGCGCGGCGACGTGCTCGGCTCGTACCGCACCGTGTTCCTGGGGCTCATGGACGACGCACCCGAATCGGCGCCAGGTGCTCGCTCACCTCGCCTTCGCCGGCGATCGACGTGCAGGATCGCATGTTCCACAACCGCTCGTACGACCGGCCACAAGTCGTTTCGCGCGCGCGCCACCGCATCGAAACTGGGCGAGGCGCTCGGATGGGACCGGGCCCACGACGTGCTCTATGCGGGCGTGCCCGACATGGCCATCGGCCCGCGCTGGTGCTCCACGTACGAGATGGGCTGCAACGTGGTCCAGAACCTCCTCGACGGCCGCGATCGGGAGCTGCTCGCGCAGGAGGATGGGCCTCCTGGCCGCGGGAGGCCATGCTAGTCGACGTGATCCTGCGCCAGAGGCCCTCCGTCATCAGGCGCTGGTGGCACTGCTCCGAGCCGGGCGGGCGCCCGCCGCATTCTCGACGCGCGATCAGGTGGCCGCGGCTCAGGTGATCCTCGACACGGGGAACCCCAACAACTTCTCGATGGCGCAGCACGGCTACGAAGTACTGCAATACGGTCGGGTGGTTCTACGACGTTCGATCACCCGCACCGGCTGAAGAGCTGCTCTTCGTCGCGGCCTCGTTCATCAACCACGAAGGTCTCACCATCAGGCCGACACGCCGGACAATGGCAGGCGGGTGATCGTCCCCGCCGCCGGGGGCGGCGTCGCTGTCGTCGCGCCAGCTCCTGGCGCAGCTCGAGCGAGATGCTCCTGGCGCTGCGCGCCGACGAGGCAGTGGGCCTGACCGCGGCGTATCTGACGGCGGGGTTCGAGCGCGCGCCGTTGGTCCAGACGCTCGCCACGGCCGCGTGCAAGCTCGGCAATGACCCGCACAACCAGGGAGCTGGGGCTCTGCCTGCTCGAGGATTACTCTGCACACGCAGGCCGCCGGCCGTGATCGGCTCCTCCTCGCCAGCGCCAAGCACACGGCCGGCCACAAAAAGTACGGGGACCCGCTCGAGTCCTATCGCCGCTTCGCCGAGGCCCTCGACCTCGCGGGCTGCTGACAGGGCGCCCGGCCCATGCACTTCGGCATCTTTCTCGAGGAGCGGCGGCGCGGCGTCTCGGAGACGGCGACGTACCGCGAGACGCTGGCGCTGGCGGACGCGGCCGAAGCCTGGGGCCTGGACTGCGTGTGGCTCGGCGAGGTCCACTTCAACGGGGGCGATCGCGTGCAGTCGGCGCCGCTGATGCTGGCCTTCGTTCATGGCCGCGCGCACGCGGCAGCTCCACCGGGGACGGCCGTGCAGGTGCTCCCGCTCAACAACCCGCTGCGCATCGCGGAGGAGGTCGCCACCATCGACCACCTCAGCGAGGGGCGCTTCGAGTTCGGAATTGGCCGGAGCGGCTCCGCGCGCTCGTACGACATCCTCGGCGTGCCCTACGGGAGAGCCAGGCGCGCTTCTCGAGGCGCTCGAGATCATCCGCGAGGCGTGGAAGGGACGGCCCTTCACCTATGCCGGCGAGTTCTTCCAGGTGAACAATGTCGCCGTCTCGCCGGTGCCGTACCAGGTCACCGCATCCGCCCATGCGGATGGCCGCCAACTCGGAAGAGACGTTCCTCCAGGTGGCGCGGCTCGGGCTGCACATCTCGTCGGCCTGCGCGACCACGACACCGGCGTCGCTGCGCTGGAATCTCGAGGCGTACCGGCGGGCCTGGGTCGGAGGCCGGTCATCCCGGGCGAGGGAGTGCCTACTTGCGCATCCCCGTCTACGCCGCGGAGACGGAGCGGGAGGCCATCGAGGAGCCGCGCGAGAACATCACCGGGCTTCTTCCATCGGCATCTCGATCTGGTGCGCTCGGGAATGGGCCGCACGGACACGGGTTCCGCGGCGCGCCGTCAGGTGGTCGCCGAGCAGGTCGCGTCGCTGACGTACGAGGACATCCTGAAGACGCGCGTGGCGTTCGGCACCGCGCCGAGACTGATCGAGCGGCTCAGTGAGCTTCGTGAGGAGCTCGGCCTCGACGGCATCGTGGCCGAGCTGAATCCGGGCGGCCTGCTCTCGACCGAGCAGATGCACCGCACGCTCCGCATCCTGACCCACGAGGTCATGCCCGCGCTCCGCTGACCGGCGCGCTTCTATCGGCGCGGCTTCCAGGGTGGGCCCACTCGATCGGGATCTGCTCGATGCGCCAGGTCGGCCCCTTCAGGAACATCGCGCCCTCGAACTTCCCGAAGGCGGGGACCTCGCCGGGAATCAGCCAGTAGCGAAGATCGGGCGGCTCCTTGCCGACGAGGGACGCGACCACGCCGGTGAGGCCGCCCACCTCCAGCTTCACGAGGTATCGGTTGGCCTTTCGGGTCGCGCCGCCCACGCGCGCCGAATCCGTTCCTTCCTGGGCGAGACCCATCTTGATCAGCCGTGGCTTCGGCATGAAGGCGACCATGTGCGCGGTCAGCCGTCGCGCGGGCGGGGAGATTCTTCAGGAGCGTCAAGGCCATGCCATTGTAGAGATCGGCCGGCATCTCGAGCTCGCCGCTCGCCGTCTCGACTTTCCCCTCCTTGCCGTCCTGGGTCCGCGCGGTGTAGCGCCCACTCCGGCGATCGAACGCGACCTCCGTCAGTGGAAACGACGGGCCTCGCTGCGTGAGGCGATAGGCCTCGAGCCGGAAGAGGCCGTCCTGGGAGAACGTCACCGTCTCGTCGTAGACCGAGCCATCCTTGAAGTTCAGCATGGAGCCGGTTCGCGATGAACGTACCGGCGGGCTTCTGACCCAGCTCGCCATAGGCAATGGGATCGCCGCCCGGTGGTCGCAGGGCGAGGAAGCCGCGGCTATTGCCCTCCTTCAGCCGGACCTTCACCGGCTCCGCGGCGACGGGGGTGGCCGCGAGCAGGGCCACAGCGAGCAGACCGGCGGCCCACCCCCGTCTCATCGGACGCGCCGGCTCAGTCCTCCTCGTCCTCGTCGCCGCCCGTGCCCGCGGACTCCGCCCGCCTTCAGCTCTTGCTTGCGCCGGGCGAGCTGCTCGCCGAGCGTCTGGAGCTCGTCCTTGTCCATGAGCTTGCGCGCGCGCGGAAACATCTCCTTCTCCTCTTCGCCCGCGTGGTGCTCGACGAGGTCCTTCAGGACCTTCGCCTTCGCCGCGAACTCGGGCGAGCCAACCTCGTCCTTGTCGATCTCGGGCAGGACCATGTCGACGACGTGGTGCTCTTCCACGGCTTCGTAGTAGAGCTTGGTGTCGTCCTTCCGGCTCGCCGCCTCGCGGAAGGCCGGGTAGAAGATCTCCTCCTCGATGGTCGTGTGTACCTTCAGCTCGGCCTCGATCGTCTCGAGCAGGGTCTCGGCCTCGCTGCCGTCATTCATCGCCGCTTTTTCGAGCTCGTCGAGCAGCTCGCGGACCGTGGCGTGGTCCTCCTTCAAGAAGCGAGATCGCGTCCTTCGGCGGCTTCGTCTTCGTGGCCATGTTCAGGACTCCTCTTCGGGCGAGCGGGGCTCGCCTGTCCGTTGGGGTTGTCGTGGTCGTACGTTCCGTGCTGTCGCCCGTGGGAGCAAGGGACGGGCCATCGTCCGAAAATCGGGGAGGATGCGGGACAGGGGCAGAGAACATGGCCAGGATCGACCGACCGTCGTCTCCGATTACCGGGTAAAGCTTTCGGCGATGCGAAATTCCTGGCCACGTGATGAGGCTCCTGGAGCGGGTCAGACGCTCCGCGGCCGCATCCTGGCGCGGATTCAGCCCAATCGGTCGAGTCGGAAGCGGCCGCGTGCGGACAGAAGTGGCTTCCACAGGTCGCCGACGCTCGCGATGCGGGCGGGGACATTGTCGATGCGAAAGTCCTCGATCGCCACGCCGCGCTCGACCTCATCCCAGCTCACCGGGACCGAAACGGTTGCCCGCGGCCGCGGGCGCACCGAGTAGACGGAGGCCAGTGTGCGGCCCCAGGCGTTCTGGTTGTAGTCGACGAGCACGCGCCCGGGCGGTCGCCTGGCGATCCGGTATTCCGCCGTGATCAGCGCGGGCCGGGCTTGCTCCAGCGCCTGGGCCATGGCCTTCGCCACGTGCCAGACCTCTTTCTGCGTCGGGCCGCGGACGATGGGCACGTAGACATGGAGACCCTTCGAGCCCGTGGTCTTGGGATAGCTCGGCATGCCCAGGCCGTCGAGCGCCTCGCGGAGGACGAGCGCGGTGTCCCGCACCTTCGCGAAACGGCGTGTCCTTCACGGGGTCGAGGTCGAAGTGCAGGTAGTCGGGGCGGTCGACGTCATCGCAGCGCGCGTACCAGGGGTTCAGGTCGATGCACCCGAGGTTGATCACCCAGAGCAGCGACGCGAGGTCCTGGATGATCGGGAAGTCGATGACGCTGCCGGAGCCGTGCTCGATGGCGCACGTCTCGATCCACGGCGGTCGCGGCGACGGCGCGCGCTTCATGAAGAAGAACGGCCCGGCGGCGCCGTCCGGATAGCGCTTCATCACCATGGCTCGATCGGCGAGATGCGGGAGCAGCACGGGCGCGACGTCCACGTAGAACTGCAAGAGATCGCCCTTGGTGAGGCCGAGCTCGGGCCAGAAGACCTTGCGCAGGTGAGTGAGGGTGACGGCGCGGCCGGCCACCCGCACTTCGACCGTGTCCGTGTCGCGAGGGATGAGGCGCTTTCCCGCCGCGCCGGCGGGCGGAGCAGGGCGAGGTTCGCGCGGCGGCCCGGGTCGATTTCCGGGTCGTCGACCCGCTCATCTGCGCCGAGCCAATCGAGGCGGGCGCGGCGCCGCGCCTCGCCGAGCCGCCGACCGGGACGTAGTCGAGCTCGGTGCCCGCGGCGGCCGAGCGCAGCAAGAGGCCGCCCCGGCTCATGTCGCCGCGTCCGACGAAGGCCGAGGGGAACGCCAGGCACGCTCCGAACGCGCCGAGCAGCGGATCGACGTACTTGCCGGTGGCCACGCTCCCGAGCAGGATCACCTCGTCGGTGGGCGCGAGCGATCCGGCGAGCCGTCGCGCGTCGCGCAGGAGCGGCGCCTCGTAGCGCGCCTCGCCCGGGCGGATGTCGGTCTCGGCGAAGCGCTGCAGGCGCGCGAGGTCCACCGGCTCGTCCGCGAGGCACAGCCCATCGCTCGTCGTGATGACGAGGATGCCGGGCAGGCCGGGCGGCGGCGCGGCGAAGGCGCGCGCATAGGTCGAGCTTGCCGCGGAAATACAGGCCGCTCAGGAACGAGAAGATCTCGCCGAGCGTCGGCTCCGGCCCCGCGCGCAGGCGTCGGGCGAGGTCGAAGCGGGCGCGTGGGTCGAAGAGCAGGCGCGCGCGCTCGCCCCACAATGCGCCGGCGAGAGCAGAAAGAAGCGGCTCACGCGCGTCCTCTGGGCGACACCGCCCGCACGAACGCCTCGGTGTCGAGCGTATTGAGCACCTCGCCGCGCCGCACCCACCCCCGCCGGGCCATCGCCACACCATAGCGCTGGTTGGCGAGAGCGTCGACGGAATGCGCATCGGTCGAGACGACGAAGCGCAGCCCCGCGCGCGGGCCGCGCGGATCCACCGGGGCTCGAGGTCGAGGCGGGCCGGATCGCCGTTGATCTCGATCGCCGCGCGGGCGGCGGCCGCGGCGTCGAGGACCTCCTCGACCCGGCACTCGATCGGCGCGCCGCGACAGCACGAGTCGGCCGAGGGCATGCCCCCAGATCTTGAAGCACGGGTGCTGCATGGCGCGCACGAGCCGGCGGGTCATGCGATCGGCGTCCATGCGGTGGCGCGCGTGGATGCTGGCAATGACGACGTCGAGTTGCTCGAGGATGGCATCCGGATAGTCCAGGCCGCCGTCGGCCAGGATGTCGGACTCGGTGCCCCGCAAGAGCCGGACCGACACTGTCTCCTGCACCCGCGCGATCTCTTCCCACTGCGCGTGCAGCCGGTCGACGTCGAGGCCTCGGGCGTAGAAGGCGGTGGGCGAGTGGTCGGTGATGGTCAGATACCGCATCCCCATCGCGTCCGCGGCCCGCGCCATCTCCGCGATGGTGTGCTTGCCGTCGGAGTAGACGGTATGGCAGTGGACGAGGCCCCGCAGATCGCCGGCGGTGACGAGGTCGTCGGGCAGGCGCCCGGCCTCGGCCGCCTCGACCTCGCCGCTGCCCTCCCTCAGCTCCGGCGGGACATACGGCAGGCCGAGGTGCCGGTAGAGATCCTCCTCGCCGGCCGCGGGCACGCGCGCGCCGGACGACTGCGAGGCGAGGCCCTCGGCACCGAGCTCGAGCCCGCGGTCGCGGGCCACACGCGCGAGGCCGCGCAGGTGGTCGGCCGAGCCCGTGGCATCGAGCAGCGCGCCGGCATAGCGATCCGGTTCCACGACGCGCAGCTCGATCGGGACGCCGTCGGCGAGGACCGCGGAGCAGCTCCCGGTCGCCCGGCCCGAGACGGCGGCCACGAGGGGCGACGCCAGCGCGTGGCCGATGACGGGCCCCGGCGTCGGCGCCGCCGCCACGAAGACCAGCCGGTCGACCGTTTCGGCGCGGCGCCTGAGCGCGCCCGCGATCTCCGCGCGGACCACGCCGGGTGCCGTGCGCAGGTGCGCCGTGAATGACTCGGCGAGCGCCAGGGCGCGATCGAGGCGGAGCCTGACTTCAACCGGATTTTCGAGGGCTCGGATTCGATCGAGGAGACGGCGCTCCGTCTTCTCCCCCATGCCCTTGACACCGCGCACACGTCCCTCTTCGCAGGCCTTCCTGAGCTCGGCGATGGTCTCGACGCCGAGCGCGGCATGAAGGGCCCTGATCTTGTCGAGTCCGAGGCCCGGGATCCGGCCGAGGGAAAGCGCTCCCGGCGGCATGCGCTCGCGAAGGGCGTCCAGCGCCTTGGAGCGGCCCGTCCGCTGCAGCTCCGCGATCATGGCCGCGATCCCGCGGCCGATGCCGGGAAGCTCGGTGAGGCGCCCCGCTTCGACGAGCGCGGCGAGATCGACGTCGAGATGCTCGATCGCGGTGGCCGCGCGCTCGTAGGCGCGGGCGCGGAACGGGCTTTCGCCGGCGAGCGCGAGCAGGCCGGCCATCTCGCGCAGGCTCCCCGCGATGGCCGCGCGGGTCGATGGAGTCGGGGTCACATCCATATCTCCATATCATCGCACCCGGCAAGTCGTGTGCCGACGCCGCCGAGCTTCCTGCCTCGGTATGAGGCAGATCCCGCATGAGGCCGGGGTCCCAGTTTGACATCGCCCGGGTTCTCGGTGCACATGTGGAGGCATGAGCTCCCCGCTCGGCTCCGACGGCGCGCCGTGAGCGACGCGCCCGTCGGGTCGGCGCGCAGGTGGGCCATCACGCTCTCCGTCATGTTGGTCACGGTGATGCAGGTGCTCGACACCAGCATCACCAACGTGGCCCTGCCTCACATGCAGGGCTCGTTCTCGGCGAGCATCGACGAGATGTCGTGGGTCATCACCTCGTACCTCGCCGCCAATGCCGTGGTCATTCCGGCGAGCGGGTGGCTCACCTCGGTCTTCGGGCGGCGGCGCTTCTTCCTGGTCTGCACCGTGACCTTCACGGCCAGCTCCTTTCTCTCCGGCATCGCGCCGAATCTCGAGTTCCTCGTCGCCATGCGAATTCTACAAGGGCTCGGGGGCGGGTCGGTGATCCCGATGGCGCAGGCCATCATGTGGGAGATCTTCCCGCTCGAGCAGCGCGGCACGGCCATGACCGTCTGGGGCACCGGCATCATGATGGCCCCCATCCTCGGGCCGACGCTCGGCGGCTACATCGCGGACAACTGGTCCTGGCGCTGGATCTTCTACATCAACCTGCCGATCGGCATCCTCGCGTTCTTCATGGTGAGCGCGTTTCTGTTCGACGCGTCGTTTCACCGAAAGCCGCGGCGGGTCGACCTCATCGGCATCGTGCTGATGGTGGTCGGCTTCGGCTCCCTGCAGCTCATGCTCGATCTGGGGAGCGGCGCGACTGGTTCGACTCGAACCTCATCGTGGCCCTGAGCGCGCTCGCCGTTGCCACGCTCCTCGGCTTCGTGATCCGGGAGCTCCTCGCCGCCGAGCCCATTCTCGATCTCACGGTCTTCGCGGATCGGAACTTCGCGGCGAGCAGCCTCGCGATCCTCCTCGTCGCCTTGGGATTCAACTCGAGCCTCTTGCTCGTGGCGATCTACACGCAGCAGGTCCTGGGGTACGACGCGTGGTCGTCGGGCCTCACCCTCGCCCCGGGCGGGGTGGGGACGCTGATCGCGCTGATGATCTCCGGGCGCCTCGTCTCGCGGATGGACCAGCGGCTGATGCTCCTGGCGGGATGTGTGGGCCAGGGCTTCGCCCTCTGGCTCATGACCCAGGTCACGTCGACGATGGACTTCTGGAGCCTCGCCTGGCCGCGCTTCATCCAGGGCTTTTCCCAGGGCTTCATCTTCGTGCCGCTGCAGGCGCTCTCGCTCGCCACCGTCACGACGGAGCGCCTCGGCAATGCGACGTCGGGATACAACATGCTGCGCAATATCGGGGGCAGCCTGGGAGTGGCCGTCGCGACCGCGATGCTCGCGCGCCGCAGCCAGTACCACCAGGTGGCCCTGGTGGGGCGCCTCGATCCGTATAGCCCCGCGATGGACGAGCGGCTGCGGGATTGGACGGCCCACTTCGTCGCGCACGGGGCCGACACCTTCACCGCCAGCCGGCGCGCGATGGCCATGGTGTACCGCGAGGCGGTCACGCAGGCGCATATCCTCGCCTATGCCGACGTCTTCTGGCTGATGCTCGCCGCGTATGTCGCCGTGCTGTTCCTCATCCCGTTCATGCGCCGGGTGCGCTCGGGTCAAGGGAGAGGGGGCGGCGTCCGCAGGGCGAGGAATCGGAGGCGCGCGATCACGCGCCTGCCCGCGCCCGCCGACTGAGGCGGCCGAGGGCTCGTGCTACGCTGGGCGCCATGATCGACGTGCTCGTGACGATGCGATTCGACGACAGCCAGCTCGCGCGGCTGCGGGCGGTGTCGCCGCGCCTGTCCGTCCGCCGCGAGGACGCGAGAGAGGCCGACTACTCGAGCGCGGAGATCCTGTACGCGGGGCCCCGCCGCGCGACCTGGAGCGGGCGCCCAAGCTCAAGTGGGTGCAGCTCCATCTGGCGGGCGTCGATGGGCTCGTCGAGCATCCGGTCTATGCCAAGAGCGCCGTGCCGCTGACCACGACGAGCGGCGTGCACGCGGCCACCATCGCCGAGTACGCGGTCACCGCGCTTCTGGCCCTCTGCCATCGCGTGCCGCGCATGGTCGAGTGGAAGGGCAGGGGTGGCTGGCCTCCCGATGCCGAGCGGTGGCCCCTGTTCGTTCCGACGGAGGTTCGGGGCACCACGCTCGGCATCATCGGCTATGGCAGCATCGGGCGCGAGCTGGCCCGCATGGCCAAGACGGCGTTCGGGATGCGCGTCCTCGCCCTCTCGCGCGATCCGTCCCGCCGGATCGACGAGGGCTATTGCCCCGCCGGCACGGGTGATCCCGACGGGAGCCTGCCCGACGAGTGGCTGCCCCGGGCGGGGCTGATGGACCTCCTCGAGCGATCGGACGTCGTGGTGATGGCGGCGCCGCTCACGGCGGAGACGCGCTCGATGCTGGGCGCGGCCGAATTCGCGCGCATGAAGCCGTCGGCGTACTTCATCAATGTCGGGCGCGGGGCGACGGTGGACGAGGGCGCGCTCGCCCGGGCGCTGCGCGACGGGCGCCTCGCCGGCGCCGCCATCGACGTCTTCGCCCAGGAGCCGCCGTCGAAGGGCCACCCGTTCTACGCGCTCGACAACGTCATCCTGTCGCCCCACGTGTCCGGGTTCCTGCCGAGCTACGACGAGCGATGCTCGGAGCTGTTCGCGGAGAACCTGCGGCGCTATCTGGACGGCGCCCCGCTCCTGAACCTGGTCGACCGCGCAAAGGGCTACTAGGCGCGCCATGGCCATGGCGCGCCGAGCCGCTCGTCGTTCGCACGCCGGCGCTCGCGATCGCGTGCGAGGCTCACGGCGACGCGCGCGGCGCGCCGGTGGTCCTGCTCCACGGCTTCCCCGACGACGTGCGCGCGTACGACGGCGTCGTCCCGCCGCTCGTGGCCGCCGGCCATCGCGTGATCGTGCCGTACCTGCGCGGCTACGGGCCGACGCGGTTTCTCGATCCCTCGGCGCCGCGGATGGCGCAGCAGGCGGCGATCGGCCAGGACCTGCTCGATCTCATGACGGCCCTCGACCTGGGCCCGGCCGTGCTGGCGGGCTATGACTGGGGCGGCCGCGCCGCGTGCATCGCGAGCCTGCTCGCCCCCGAGCGGGTGCGGGCGCTGGTGACGATCGGCGGCTACAACGTGCAGAACACGGTGCGCCCCTCCGCGCCCGCGGACGCCGCCCAGGAGCGCGCGTTCTGGTACCAGTGGTACTTCAATACCGAGCGCGGCCGGGCCGGCCTCGCCGCGAACCGCCGGGACATCTGCCGGCTCCTGTGGCGGGAGTGGTCGCCGAGCTGGCGCTTCGACGACGCGTACTTCGAGCGCACCGCGCCCGCCTTCGACAACCCGGACTTCGTCGAGGTGGTGATCCATTCCTACCGGCATCGCCACGGCAATGCCCCGGGCGACCCGCGCTTCGATGCCGTGGAGCGGCGGCTCGCGGAGCGGCCGGCCATCACCGTGCCGTCGATGATCCTGCACGGGGCCGAGGACACCGTCGATCTCGCGCGGCGCACGGAGGCGCACCTGGCGCTGTTTCCCGCCGGAACCGAGCGGCGGGTGGTGCCGGGCGCCGGCCACTTCCTCCCGCATGAGAAGCCGGCGGCGGTCGCCGAGGCGATCCTCCAGCTCTCGGCGCGGGGCCGATAGCGGCCCGATCGCCGATGCGGTGGGTGTTCGTCGCGCTCGCGCTGCTCGTGGTCCCCGCCGGGGTGGGCACCGCCATCGGGCAGCAAGCGGGGCCGGTTTCCGAGCTGATCCGGGCGCAGACGGAGCTGATCGCGCGCACGCGCGAGTACCGGGAGAGCCTCGAGCCCGTGCTGGCGTTTCAGGAGGCCGAGGCGGCGCGCGCGGAGGCGCAGGCTCGAAGCCGCCGCGAGCTGCTCGATCGCGGCCTCGTCGCCCGCCGGGACGTGGAGGCGCTCGACGCGCTCGCCCAGGCCGCCCGCGCCCGGGTGGACGAGACGCGCCAGCGCATGGGCGAGGCCGATGCGCTGATGGGCGAGACGCTCGCGGCGATCGAGGTGGCGAAGATGCCGCGGACCGCGCCAGGGGAGATCGTCTCGACGTCCACGATGATCCGGTACCAGGGCATGGTCGAGCTCGCCGCGGGGAACGTGGCGAGCATCGAGACGTTCTTCTCCGAGCAGTTCGGACGGGCGCTGCCCGTGAGCGCCATGGGGCAGACGCCCGTCCACGACCGCATGGGGCTCGACCATCGGCACGCGCTCGACGTGGCCGTGCACCCGGACAGCGACGAAGGGAAAGCGCTGATGGCGTACCTGCGCCGCGAGCGCATTCCGTTCCTCGCCTTCAAGGGACCCGTGCCGGGCGCATCGACGGGAGCCCATATCCACATCGGCCAGGTCTCGCCCCGGCTCATTCCCGCGAAGGCCGCGGGCCGATGACACTCTCACGCGAGGAGGATCCTTCGATGCATCCCGAGAGCGGAGGTCCTGGCCGTCCCGACCCGACGCCCGTGCCGCGCCTCGGCATCGGGACGATCGTCCGCCACCTGCAGTTCGGCGTCGGCCGCATCGTCGCGCACGAGCCGGGGCAGTACGTGATCGCGTTCCGCGGAGGCGACACCCGGCGCGTCGCCCTGAGCTACGACGCCCTCGAGGTGGAGGAGAAGCGGGGCGATCCCGAGCTCGACCGCATCCGGCAGGCGATGCGGGAGGTGCTCGGCGATCACGGCTGGATCGACGTGGAGATCGAGATGGCCCCTCGATGGACGGGGGAACGCTGCGGCTCATCCCGGGCAAGGCCGAGATCCAGGCCAAGGACGTGCCGATCGAGGTCTTCTTCAAGAAGATCGTCGCGATCCGCGACCGCCTGCGGGTGCTCGAGCAGAAGGTGAACGCGCACGCGACGCTCGCCGCGGAGGAGAAGCTCGAGCTGCAGGGCTATATCACGCGCTGCTACGGCAGCCTCACCACCTTCAACGTGCTCTTCGCCTCCGAGGGCGGCAGGATCCAGGGCGAATCGACCGGGTGAATCGACTTGACAGGTCAAGACGATAGCCGTATCAACGCCATGAGATGAGCGATCCCCAAGGAGGCCGCGATGCCCGTCGACAAGAGCTATATCGGCAGGACCGGAGCGCCGGTGACCATGCACGTGGAGCGCGGGAAGATCCGCGAGTTCGCCCGCGCCATCAAGGACGACGACCCGATGTACTTCGACGAGGCGCACGCCGCGCGGGAGGCGGGCGGGATCATGCCGCCGGTGACGTTTCTGCAGACCGTGACGCACTGGGACAATGACGGCAGCAGCCGCGTGCGCGTGCCGTTCGATCTCAAGCGCGTGCTCCACGGCGAGCAGGAGTACGAGTTCCTGAAGCCGATCCACGCGGGCGACGTGCTGACCGCGGTGAGCCGCATCGTCGACATCTACGAGAAGCCCGGCAAGCGCGGCGGCAGCATGAACTTCGCCGTGACCGAGACCGAATACAAGAACGAGCGCGGCGAGCTCGTGGCCCGTGCCCGCCACATCACGATCGAGACCGGCCAGGTCGTCAAGGACTGACGACCGCGCGCCGACGGGAGACGACGATGCCCCCAACCAAGCGCTACTGGGACGACGTGAAGGAAGGCCAGGCCCTGCCGGAAGTCCGCGTGGACAAGCTCACCCGGACGGACTTCGTGAAGTACGCCGGGGCCTCCGGCGACTTCAACCCGATCCACCACGACCAGGTGTTCGCCGAGGCGTCGGGCAATCCGACGGTGTTCGCCATGGGCATGCTCAATGCGAGCATCCTGAGCCGCGTGATCACCGGCTTCGCGGGCCGGCCCGGCGTGCGCAGCTACAAGGTGCGCTTCGCCACGCGCGCGTGGCCGGGCGACGACGTGATCTGCCGCGGGACGGTCACGCGGAAGTTCGAGAAGGACGGCGAGAAGCTCGTCGAGGGCGATCTCGTGGCGGTGAATCAGAAGGGCGAGACCCTGATCAGCGGCAGCTTCGTCGCCGCCTTGCCCGCGCGCGCCTGAGCGGCCCGCCTGAACGGCCAATGATCAAGAGCGTCGGCCTCCTGACCCGGAAGGACGGGATGAGCCACGAGCAGTTCATGCAGCACTGGGTGGAGGTGCATGCCCCGCTCGCCCACGCGGTGCCCGGGCTCGTCCGCTACGTGCAGTCGCACATCGTCGAGGAGCGGCGGCGGCCGGACATCCCGGCGACGGACGTCGAGATCGACGGGATCGCCGAGCTCTGGTACGAGGACGCGGCGGCCATGGCGCGGGCGATGGCGTCGCCGGAGGCGAAGGCGCTCCACGCCGACGGGGCGCTGTTCATCGGGCGCATCAAGTCGTTCACGACGGTCGAGCTGGAGGTCGTCCCCGGCGCTCGCGGGCGGTAGCCCAAAGACCGGTAGGGGTGGATCACCAGGCTGGGCTCGGCGAGACCGGGCGCGTCGCGCGCACGATTGCCCGCTCGATGGCGCCGCGATCGAGGCGGCCGGACAGGCCGATGCATGCGAGCCCGGTGCCGGCTTCGGCCGGTGCGCCGGAAGCCGACACTTCGAAGCGCGCACCGACCACGTGCAGCGTCTTCAGGCTGCCGTCCGCATCGCGCAGCACGCCCCTGGCGCGGACCAGGCCGCAGCCGGGCTGCGCAAGATCGCCCGCGAGGCCCGCCACGTCCAGCGGCATGCGAAGCGCGAAGCTCTCGCTCTCGTAGGCCGCGGCAGCGGGCGCAGGCGGCCGGATCCTTCCGGGAGACGGTCCCGACCATGGGCCGGTTGCGACAGGATCGTGGCCGCGGCCGAACAGCAGCGCGGGAGGCACCTGTGCGCGCACCGACTCGATCACTCGAGCCCGCGGGGCCGCCTCCTCCAGCCAACTGCGAAGTCCCGCCAGCGTGCCGGCGTCCACGAGGTCGACCTTGTTGAGGACCACGAGGTCCGCCTCGGCGAGCTGGCGCAGGATGGTATCGCCCATGTACCGGTCGGTCGCCCGCACTCGCACCGTTTCCGCGTCCGCGAGCACGACGACGCTGTCGATCGAGAGCGATGGCAGCAAGGCCACCGAGCGCGCCACGGCGCCCGGCAGGGCAACGCCGCTGGTCTCGATGAGGAACTGGTCCGGCGCCGGCTCGCGGCCGGCCAGCGTCACCAGCGCGCCGATGAGGTCGCTGCCGAAGGAGCAGCAGACGCAGCCGCCGGCGATGCTCACCAGGTCCCCGGACTGCGCTTCGATCAGGTCCGCGTCGATCGCCAGCTCGCCGAAATCGTTGACCAGCACGGCAAGGCGCATGCCCTGTGCATGGCGCAGGAGGTGGTTGACCAGCGTGGTCTTGCCGGCGCCGAGGTAGCCCCGGCAACGGTGACCGGTGTGCGCCCGCTCAAGGCGCCGCGGGAGCCTGGAACACGCGGCCGCCCTGCACGGTGCCCCAGACGCGCACGTCCTTCAGGCGCTCGGCGCCGATCTCCAGCGGGTCGTCCTCCAGCACGGCGAAATCCGCGCGCTTGCCGCATTCGATGGAGCCGACTTCGCCGTCGAGCTTGAACGTGTAGGCCGCGCCGAGCGTGATCGTGCGCAAGGCATCCGGCACGCCGATGCACTCCTGCGCGCCCAGCGTGCGGCCGCTTGCCGTGCGCCGGTTCACCGCGCACCACGCCGTGAACAGCGGCCCCATCGGCGTCACCGGCGCGTCCGAATGGATCGCGAAGGGTACGCCGGTCGCGAGCGCAGTGGCGCAGGCGTTCATGCGCTCGGCGCGCTCCGGCCCCACGGTGGTGGCGTAGTGCTGGTCGCCCCAGTAGAAGTGGTGGTTCGGAAACAGGTTGATGCACATTCCCAGCGCCTTCATGCGACGGAACTGCGCGGCGTTCGCGAGCTGGCCGTGCTGGATCGTGAACCGGTGGTCGCGCGACGGATGCTTCAGGAGCGCCTCCTCCACGCAGTCGAGCAGCAACTCGGTCGCCTCGTCCCCGTTGGTGTGCGCGTGGATCTGCACGCCCTGCTCGAGCGCGAGCGTGACCACGGCACGAAGCTGCTCCGGCGCCACGTACCAGAGCCCGTTGGGCGCGCCGTTGTAATACCCGGGCCAGCGCAGGCGCGCGGAAAACCCCTGGATCGAGCCGTCGACGACGATCTTGACGACGCCCAGGCGCAGGCGATCCGTGCTCGCGGCGCGCAGCTCCTTCGCGCGCGCAATCAGGTCGGGCGCGGTGTCGTTCGACATGCGGCGCAGCGAAACCAGGCGCACGGGAAAGTCCGCCTCCCCGGTCACGCGCAGCATCATCTCCACGCCCTGGGGCGGCAGCGGATTGGCGAGGTCCGCCGCCGTCGTCACGCCCTTGCGAACGCACAGCCGCGAGAAGTAGCGCAGCCCGAGCTCATCGCAGGCGAGCACCTCGCGATCGAAGCCCACGTGCGAGCCGGCCAGCGTCATGGCATCGGGCCCCTTCAGCTCGCCCGTCGGCAGGCCGTCCTCGCCCAGCGGAATGCCGGGGTGGTCGACGCCCTTGCGCAGCAGGCCCGCAAGCTCCAGCGCCCTGGTGTTGACGTTCAGGATGTGGCTGCTCGCGTGCAGCACGCCCACGGCGCGCGTGCCCGGAACGCGGTCGAGGTCGTGGCGGTTGCAGCGCCGGCTGCCGTAGTAGATCGGATCGAACCCCCAGCCCGACACCGGCTGCGCCGCGTCAGCAAGTGTCGCTGCGCCATCGGCCAGGCGCTCGACCATCGCCTCGATCGACTTTACGCCTTGCCAGTTGCGTCCTTCCGGGTCGGTGCGGTCGAAGTAGCCGGAATAGATGTAGCGCCAGTACGTGCCTTCCATCATGTGGCTGTGGCCTTCGACCAGGCCGGGCATGAGGACCTTGTCGGCGAAGCGCGTGTCGAGCGTGGTCTCGCCCCAGCCTGCCAGCTCTTCCTTCGAGCCTGCGCCCAGGATTCGGCCGTCCCTCACGGCGACGTGCGTCGCCTCCGGACGGCTGGGATTCATCGTGAGAATGCGCCTGGCGGCGTAGATGGTCGTCATGGTTTGGCTTCTGTACTATCCTCCTATCCTTCGTGCGCTGCCGGAACGTGCGACAGTGCCTACATCCGGTTGGCGATGCGAGACCGGTGGAATCATACGGCGAATCTCACGCTCGTGTCGAGACCGGCGCGCAAGAGAGGACGAGCAATGCAGTTCGGATTGATCGTGCAGATGACCGGGTCGCTGGGCTTCCCACGGCCGCTCGCACGGCTAGCGCGTGAGGCGGAGGCGGCCGGCTGGGACGGTTTCTTCATCTGGGATGTGTTCAGGGGTGACGCGATTGCACCGACGCCGGTGGTCGAACCGTGGATCGCGATGGCGGCGATCGCGGCAGCGACCGAGCGGATTCGTTTCGGGCCAATGGTGACGCCCTTGCCACGGCGACGCCCGTGGAAGCTGGCGCGCGAAGCGGCCAGCCTCGATCACCTCTCCAATGGCAGGCTGATACTCGGCGTCGGGATCGGCGATCAGCCGGAGGAGTTCAGCCGTTTCGGCGAGGCAGCCGACCCAAGGGTGCGAGCGCGGATGCTCGATGAAGGGCTGGAGGTGCTGACCGGTCTCTGGAGTGGAGAAGCGTTCTCCCACCATGGCGAGCACTACCGCATAGATGAAGCTCTGCTCCTGCCCCGGCCGGTGCAGCAACCACGGATCCCGATCTGGGTTGGCGGGACCTGGCCGCGCAAACCGGCGTTCCGGCGGGCCGCTCGCTGGGACGGCGTCTTCCCGGCAGCCTGCACGGCAATCCGACGCTGGACGAACTGCGTGAGATGCGGGGTACATCCAGGCGCATCGGACGACCGACGAACCGTTCGACGTGATGGCGGGCGGCGACGTGCCGTTCGATGATCCGGCGAGGGCACGCGCGATTCTGGCGGAGTATGCCGAAGCGGGGTTTCCTGGTGGGTCGAGGGGATCGGCGAGTGGCGCGGTGACATCGAGGCGATGGCCGCGTTCATCCAGGGTGGCCCGCCGGGCAGGGTGACGCCGGTGCGCGCTTGATGAAGACCAGCACCGACCGCATCCTCACCACCCACGTCGGCAGCATCCCTCGTCCCGAGAACGTCCGGGCCCTCCTCCGGGCCCGGCTGGGCGGCCAGGCGATCGACGAGGCCGAGCTGGCGGCGCGCGCGGCCGAGGCCGTGACCGAGGTGGTCCGGCGACAGGCCGAGGTCGGCCTCGATGTCGTCTCGGACGGCGAGATGAGCAAGACGAGCTTCCTCGCCTACACCGACGAGCGGTTGACGGGGTTCGTGCCGGCGGCGGCGAACGACCCGAGCGCCGCGCCGACCGGCGCCGGCGGCCCGTGGGCGCGGAGGGTCGACAGCCGGCGAGAGTGGCGCGCGTTTCGCGAGTACTACACGGAGTACCTGCCGCGGGAGATGCCGCTGGCCTCGGCGCCCACCGTGTGCGAGGGCCCCATCGCCTACAAGGGCCAGGCGCTCCTGCAGAAGGACCTCGCCACCCTCAAGGCCGCGCTTCAAGGCCTGCACGTCGCCGAGGCCTTCGTGCCCGCCATCGCGCCGGCCATGGTCGGCCGGGGCCAGAATCGCTACTACCCGACCGAGGACGCCTACGTGTTCGCCATCGCCGAGGCCCTGCAGACCGAGTACCGGGCCATCGTCGACGCCGGCTTCATCCTCCAGATCGACGATCCCGGCCTGGGCGAGACGTGGGACATGCTGATCCCGGCCCCGCCGCTCGAGGACTACCGGAAGACGCAGGCCCGGAACCTCGATGCCCTCAACCACGCCCTGGCCGGCATCCCCGAGGACCGCGTGCGCTACCACCTCTGCTGGGGGAGCTGGCAGGGACCGCACCTCCACGACCTCGGCCTGCGCGACATCGTCGACCTCGTGCTGCGCGTCCGGGCCCAGGCCTACTCGATCGAGGCGGCCACGCCCCGCCACTCCCACGAGTGGCGCGTGTGGGAGGACATCCGCCTGCCCGAGGGCAAGGTGCTCATCCCCGGCGTCATCGCCCACACCACGGCCGTGGTCGAGCATCCCGAGACGGTGGCCGAGCGCCTCATGAACTTCGCCAGCCTCGTCGGCCGCGAGCGCGTCATCGCCGGCGCCGACTGCGGCTTCGCCCAGGGGCGCTGTTCCAGCGCCAGCACCCCACTGTCATGTGGGCCAAGTTCGAGGCGCTCGTCCAGGGAGCGCGGCTCGCCTCCGAGCGCCTGTGGGGGTGAGGGCGGCTGCCAGCAGCCACTCGACCGGACTATCGCGTCGAGGCCTTCTCCATCGCGTTGATGCTGTCGGCGACCATTGCGACGAGCTGGTCGACCTCGGCGGCCGTGATGCAGAGGGGCGGGGCCAGGCGGAGGACGTGGTTGCGGGCGTAGACGATCGCGCCGCGGTCCCAGGCGAGCTGGTCGAGCTGGGCCACGCGGTTCTTGTCGAGCGGCTTGCCTGAGCCGTCGGGCTCGACGAACTCGGCGCAGACCATGAGGCCGCGGCCCCGCACCTCGCCGATGATCGGGGAGGTGCCGACGGCGCTCCGCAGGCCTTCCAGCAGCCGCTTGCCCATCACCTCGGCGTTTTCCACCAGGTTGTCCTTCTGCATGATCTGCAGATTGGCGAGCCCGGCGGCACAGGCGACGGGGTGCGCGGCGTACGTGTTCGGGTGGACGTTTTCCTGGACCGTGTCCTCGGGGAAGGCGTCGGCGAGCTTGCGGCGGGCGATGGCCGCGGAGAGCGGGATATAGCCGGAGGTGATGCCCTTGGCGACCGACATGATGTCGGGCACCACCCCGTCGTGCTCGACCCCGAACCAGCGGCCGGTGCGGCCGAAGCCGGTGATGACCTCGTCGGCGATCATGAGCACTTCGAGGTCGTCGCAGATCTTGCGCACCGCTTTGAGCCAGCCGATGGGCGGCATGATGAAGCCCCGGAGCTGATCACGGGCTCCATGATCACCGCCGAGACCGTCTCCGGACCCGCCTGGAGGATCGCGTCCCGCAGCTCGCCCGCGCGGCGCTCGACGAGGGCCTCATCCGTCCCCGTGCCGCGGTCGCGGAAGGGGTAGGGCGGCTTCACCTTGATGGAGCCGGGGTCTGCACCGGCCCGTAGGCCTTCACGAGGTCGGGGATGCCGCAGATGCTCAGCGTCGCTCCGGTGGCGCCGTGGTAGCCGCCCTCGAGCGAGACGACCTTGTACTTGTCGGGATGGCCGGTGGCCAGCCAGTAGTGGCGGGCCATCTGCAGCGCGCGCTCATTGGCCTCGGAGCCGCTCACCGCGAACATCGCGTAGTCGAGGTCGCCCGGGGTCAGACCGGCGAGCTTCGGTGGCGAGCTCGGCCGCGGGCCGGTTCGAGAACTGGCGCGTGGTCGGGTAGTAGGCCAGGCGCACCGTCTGCTCGGCGATCGCCTCGGCGATCTCGCGCCGGCCGTGGCCCACGTTGACGACGGCGAGGCCGGCGAAGCCATCCATCAGCTTGTGGCCCTTCTCGGTCCACACCCAGACGCCCTCCGCGTGGTCGATGACCAGCTCCTCGTCGGGGAGCGTGGGATGGTTCTGCGTCTTGTGGGTCCACAGGTGGTTGATCTTGGCGGCGTCGGTCATGGGTGCCTCCTGGCTGTTCGGTTCGATAAAAGAGCTACGCGAGCCCGTGCTCCGCGAGCGCGCGGCGATAGGCCACGGCTACCTTGTCGAAGGTGAGATGCAGCTCCTGCGCGAGGTCGACGGGCACTTCGGCCGGACGCTGGGACTCCACCACCCGCTGATCCTGGCCGAAGATCACCCGCTCGAACTCCTGCATGACGTGGTCGGGCTGGTCCCGGTTGTAGTTGCGCGCGATCAGGCAGTAACCGATGCAGCGCCCCTCCGACACCGGTTGTGAGGCGAAGAAGTAGAGCATACCCTCGTCCGCCCCCAGCCGATGTGCTCCACGATGGTATAGGGCAGGTGGAGCGCATAGCGCGTGTGGCGCGTGTCCTGCTTGCGCTCCTCTGCCGCGAACACGGGCAGGGCCTCGGTGTTCGGCGCGTCGGGGCGCGCGTAGCTGTACTGCAGCACGTGGCCCCGGGTCTCGACCTCGTAGGGGGCGACGACCGAGTTGTCAGGATCTCCGAGGAGTCCCGGATGGACGAAGGCAAAGTGGCCGAAGTCGGTGAAATTCTCCACCTGGCGCGAGGCGTCCGCGGCCCACGCGAAGGGCCCCGTGCGCACTACCGTCCAGGCCGAATCCTCCATCTCGGGCACCTCGGGCAGCGGCCATTGTGGCTCCTCCAGCGCCACCCACAGGAGACCGTAGCGCTCGACCACGCGATACGCCGTGGCCCGGGCGCGGGCGGGCACGCGCAACGGGTCGGCGAGCTGGGGAATGGCCGTGCACCGCCCGTCGGCCCGGTAGCGCCAGCCGTGATACGCGCACACGATCTCGTCGCCCTGGACGCAGCCGAGGGACAGCGCCGTGCCCCGGTGCACGCACAGGTCGCGAAAGGCGTGAGCCGCGCCTGCCGAGTCCCGCCAGAGCGCCAGCGCCTCCCGAGCAGCATGCTGGCGCGCGGCGCGGCCCCCACGTCAGCGCCGTAGGCCACCGGATGCCAGCAGCGACGGAGGGGTGCGGTCATGGACGGCGCGCCCGGCAGATGGTTTCCATGGACGGACGGACTATACCACCGGGGGTAAAGGCCTCGGCGACACGACGTGCGGCATCACCTCGTGCCGACAGCATCCGCGGTCACCGCTCTTTGCTACACTGACGATCCGGAGCCGAGCCTTCCGCGGTGAAAGGAGCGACATCATGTCATCGACCACGACCGATGCGATCGCGAGCCTCCATCCCCTCGACCCGTTGACGGCAAGTGAGGTCGAGCGCACGTGGGAGATCGTGCGAGCGCAGCAGGCCCCCGGCCCGCGCACGCGGGTCGGTCTTCATCATGCTCCACGAGCCCGCGAAGAAGGTCGTGCTCGGGCATCGGGCGGGTGACCATGTCGAGCGGTCGGCGTTCGTCGTGCTCGTGGATAGCGCGGCGGGCCGCACGTACGAGGCAATGGTCTCCTTGACCGAGGGCCGCGTGCTCTCCTGGGATCACGTGGCCGGCGCGCAGCCCGCCCTCGTGCTCGACGAGTTCGTCGAGTGCGAGGCGGCGGTTCGCGCGGACCCCGCTGGCAGGCGGCGATGAAGAAGCGCGGGGTCACCGACTTCGGCCTGACGATGGTGGACGCGTGGTCGGCGGGCAATTTCGGGTTCCCGCAGGACGAAGGCCGCCGGCTCGTCCGCGCGCTCACGTGGGTGCGGCGCGGTCCCGACGACAACGGCTATGCGCGGCCGGTCGCCAACGTGGTGACGGTCGTGGACCTCAACGAGATGAAGGTGCTCGCGGTCGAGGACGGCGGCGTCGTGGCGCTGCCGCCGGAGGACGCCAACTACTCGCCCGCGGCGGCGGGCGAGCGCTCCGGCCTCAAGCCGATCGAGATTCGCCAGCCGGACGGCCCGAGCTTCGAGCTGCGAGGCCATGAGCTGTCGTGGCAGAAGTGGCGGTTGCGGATCGGCTTCACGCCCCGCGAGGGCCTCGTGATCCACACCGTGACGTACGAGGATCAGGGCCGGGCGCGCCCGGTCCTGTACCGGGCCTCGGTCGCCGACATGGTGGTGCCATACGGGGACCCGCGGCCGACCTACTTCCACCGCAATGCCTTCGACGTCGGGGAGTACGGCATCGGCACGCTCGTCAATGCCCTCGAGAACGGCTGCGATTGCCTGGGAGAGATCCGGTATCTCGACGCGGTGGTGAACGACAGCCGGGGCCGTGCCCTGACCTTGCCGAACGCCGTCTGCATCCACGAGGAGGACGCGGGCATCCTCTGGAAGCACGTCGACTGGCGGCTGGGGAGCACGGAGGTGCGGCGCTCGCGCCGCCTCGTCGTGTCGTCCATCTCCACCGTCGGCAACTACGAGTACGGCTTCTACTGGTACTTCTACCAGGACGGCGCGATCCAGCTCGAGGTGAAGATGACGGGGGTCATCTCGAGACGGCGCCGAGCCCGCGGGGTCGAAGCCGATCTGGGGCGAGCTGGTCGCGCCCCAGGTCTATGGCCCCATTCATCAGCACTTCTTCAACGTGCGGATGGACATGATGGTCGACGGGCCGGACAACTCGGTGTACGAGGTGAACACGGTGGCCGATCCCCGGGGCCGGCGAACCCGCACCACAATGCGTTTCACACCGAGGCGACGCTGCTCCGATCCGAAGGGCAGGCGCAGCGCATCCTCGACCCGCTCGCCGGCCGCTTCTGGAAGATCGTGAACCCCTCGGTCCTCAACCGCCTCGGTGAGCCAGTGGCCTACAAGCTCATGCCCGGCGAGAACGTGCTGCCCTTTGCGGGTCCGGAAGCCTCCGTGACCAAGCGCGCGGCCTTCATGACCAAGCACCTGTGGGTGACCCGCCACGACCCGCGCGAGCGCTATGCCGCCGGAGAATACCCGAACCAGCACGCCGGGGCGCGGGCCTGCCCAGCTACGTGGCGGACGACGCGCCGCTCGAGAACACCGACGTCGTCGTCTGGTACACCTTCGGCGCCCACCACGTCGTCCGCCCGGAGGACTGGCCCGTGATGCCCGTGACCCCGATCGGCTTCATGCTCAAGCCCGTGGGCTTCTTCGACCGGAATCCCGCGCTCGACGTGCCGCGGCCCATGCCCAATGGGGCCTGCGCCCACGGCGGCTCGACATGCCACTCCTCGTGAGCGGCCCCGGCGCGGGCGCGCTCGCCGCCTCGCGAGAGGCGATGCCGCCTGAGGTGATTGACAGCCGCCCGCGCCCTGGCGATGATGCGGCCATGCTGGATCGCGCGGGAAGGAGCTGGTGGCGGCCGCCGACATAGGCGGCTCACGATAATCACGCGCGTCGATCCACAGAGCCGCCTCGAACGGGGCGGCTCTTCGTGTTTTCGGGCGGCCCGGGGCGGTTCCGACACTTCATCGGGGATCCATCGAGAAGGAGCGGAGCCATGAGACGTACCATCCTCACTGGAGACCGGCCCACCGGAGCGCTGCACCTCGGCCACTACGTCGGCTCGCTCCGCAATCGCGTGGCCCTGCAGCACGAGTACGAGACCTTCGTCCTCATCGCCGATCTGCAGGCCTTGACCGACCACGCCGACGATCCGGCGCTGATCCGCCAGAGCGTGATCGAGGTCGCGCTCGACTATCTCGCCGTGGGGATCGATCCGGCCGTGGCGGCGATCGTCGTGCAGTCGCAAGTCCCCGAGCTGGCCGAGCTCACGATGTACCTCCTCAACCTGGTCACCGTCGCCCGGCTTCAGCGGAATCCCACGGTCAAGGAGGAGATGCGGCAGAAGGGGTTCGAGGCCGACATGCCGGCAGGCTTCTTCGTCTACCCGGTGAGCCAGGCGGCGGACATCACCGCGTTCGGCGCCCACCTCGTGCCCGTGGGGGCCGACCAGCTGCCGATGATCGAGCAGACGGTCGAGATCGTCCGGCGCTTCAATCGCCTGTACGGCCCCGTGCTCGTGGAGCCGGAGGCGCTCGTGCCGGACGTCGGGCGACTGCCCGGCCTCGATGGCGCGACGAAGATGGGGAAGTCGCTCGGCAACGCCATTTTCCTCTCCGATCCCGCCGACGTCGTGGCCAGAAAGGTCATGGGCATGTTCACCGACCCCGGCCACCTCCGCGTGACCGACCCCGGCCGGGTCGAGGGCAATCCCGTGTTCGCCTACCTCGACGCATTCGATCCGGACACGTCCGCCGTCGCGGACCTCAAGGCGCGTTACCGGGCGGGGGCCTCGGCGATGTGGTACTGAAGCGGCGGCTCGTCGAGGTGCTCGAGACCTTTCTCGAACCGATTCGGACCCGGAGGACCGGGCTCGCCCAGGATCTCGAGTCCGTGCGCGCAATCTTGCACGAAGGCACGGCGCGGGGCCGGGCGCGTGCCGCGGGCACGCTGATGG